>Ga0265314_10000313_pt1 | contig 68858 bp, 66 predicted proteins | sample 4126metaG_FD_203106 | JGI IMG/M metagenome (GOLD analysis project Ga0265314, IMG submission 203106) | Rhizosphere microbial communities from Carex aquatilis grown in University of Washington, Seatle, WA, United States - 4-1-26 metaG | ecosystem: Host-associated > Plants > Roots > Rhizosphere >...
GGAAGCATACGGCAATCTGAATATGAACGCCGGTTTCGCGGTCATTGTGTCCGACTTCGATGCGCCGCGCATCGGCGAGTTATACGCCGACTACGCCTTGCCGATCATGGTCGCCGGCCACGTTGAACGCGGACCAAAGCGGGTCGTGATCGAGCCAAAGGGCCTTGAATACGCCGGCGAAACGCTTGCTGTTCGTTAGTGGCAACAAAAATACGTCGAAATAAAAAAGAGCCCCGCATCCGATGCGGGGCTCTCATTTTTTTACTTTTTCGGAATTTGCAGGTGATAGCCGAAGCGGCCGTCGGCGCAGCCGGTGTCGGCGAAACAGGCGACGTAGTAGACGTAATAGTCGCCGTTAGCCGCGCTCGGGTTGAGGCGGACAAAGAGGGACTTGGCGTCGACCGACGAAGCGTTGAGCGTGATCGAGTCAATGTCATTCCTTTTTACCGTGACGAACGACTGTTGGGTCTTGAGGACCAGCGCGTCAAAGTTGAGTGTTAAAGTGGTTGGCACCGCGGCTAAAGTCGCGTTGTTGGCGATGGTCGCCGAAACAAAATGCGGCGTTTTCTTTTCGGCAAAGCCGGCTGGCGGCTTGGGGGCGGGCTTTTTGACCGGAACGGCCGCCTTAGGCGCATTCGCGTTAACTAAGGGGGCATTCGCATTAACGACCGGTACGATCGCTACGTTGGCATTGGTCGTCGTCTTTAGATTGGACGGCGATTTGGGGGCCGTGAGCCAGAAGAACAGGGCAACAGCGATGATGGCTGCTACCCAGATGCCGACCCGGGCGCCCGTCGATTTAAAAAACTCTTTATTCATAAACGAGGTTAATGATTTAGACTACTTAAGGATACACCCGATATATTTTACGTCAAGGTAGCGGATTTTTATGAAGACAAGAATTTAGAACGCAGAACTTAGAACATAGAGAAAAACAAAAACGGCCCAAGCCGTTTTTGTTCACTAAGTTCTAAGTTCTACGTTCTATGTTCTAAATTCCGTGTTCTATTTCACTTGGTTCGGCGGGGTTTTGCCGGACAGAACGGCGATGATGTTTTCGGCGGCCATGCTCGACATGTCCTCGCGCGCCTCGATCGTGGCCGAGGCGATGTGCGGCGTCATAATGACGTTGGGCATCGCTTTGAGCTCGAGGTGGTCGGACGGGTCGCAGTCGATCGACGGCTCGCATTCGAAGACGTCGACGGCAAACCCGCCGATCTTTTTGTCAGCAAGCGCTTGCAGCACGGCTTTTTCATCGACGACCGGTCCGCGCGCCGTGTTTACGAGAAGCGCGGTCGGCTTCATCATGTTGAACTGCTTGGTTGAAAGCAAATGATGCGTGCTGTCGTTAAGCGGCACGTGGAGCGAGACAACGTCGCTCTCTTTGAGCAGATCTTCCATGGACAAGAAGCGGGCTCCGTACTGCTTTTCAAAGTCGGGATTGGGTTTGACGTCGTGATAGACGCACTTCATGCCGATGCCCATTGAGTGCTTGACGACGTCGGCGCCGATGCGGCCCAAGCCGATGACACCCAAAGTTTTTCCTTTCAGCAAAGTGCCCATGAAGAGGAACGGCGCCCAGCCGTTGTAGCGTCCGGAGCGAGTGAAGTTGTCGGCCTCGACGATGCGATGCGCCAAAGCGAGGATGAGTGCAAAAGTGTGTTCGGCGACCGAGTCGGAAACGATCCCCGAGGGCGCGTTCGTAAGAATAATATTCCTCCGTTTGGCTGCGTCGCGGTCAAAATTGTCGAAACCGACGGCGTAGTTTGCGTAGATCTTTATGCCGGGAGCCGCGTCCATTACCTCGCCGTCGATGTGGTCGGTTAAAAGCGAGAGAACGGCATCGGGCTTTTCTTTTTTGAGGATGGCGATGAGCTCGTCTTTGGTGTGCGTGTGATCGTCGGGGTTCACCACCACTTCGTAATCGCAAGCTTTGAGCATGTTGAGTCCGGAAGGGGGAATGTTGCGCGTGACGTAGACCTTCATAAAAAAGGGATTAGGGGTTAGGGATTAGGTCTTAGTGAAAATTAATAATTCATTTTCTTGATCTTGACCTTAGCGAGATATTGCGGCGTTGGCCATTTGCTTAAGATGCCGACCTTGGCGCCCATGTGCTGGACAACGCCGGTCGCGTTCGCCGAAGCGACCGCGAGCGCGGTTTTGACGTCGTTATGCCGAAGCATGGCGGCGGCATAGGCCGAAGCAAAGGCGTCGCCGGCGCCGGTCAGGTTGGTCTTTTTTACCGGGATGATGCCGGCAAAGATCGTCTCGTGCGGCGTCACGGCGTAGGCGCCGGCCGGCCCGTCGGTCACGACCGAATGGGCGCAGAAGTTGCGCATGGCGCCGATGATGCCGGGCAGGTCGGCGTCCTTTACGCCGGTAAGGAGCGAGGCTTCTTCGCGGTTAAGGAAAACCATGTCAAGTTTGGCAAAGAGCGGCGCAAGGGCCTTTTTGCCCTGGCGCAACTCGTTGCCGCCGGGGTTGAAACTGACTTCGGCACCGATCTTTTTGGCGTGGGCGATTATTTTGCCGAGCAATTCAAGGTTGCCGCCCAAGCTGGAAACATGGAAAAGCTTGGCTTTCGCTTTGCTCCAATCGATCGCTTCGGCGTCGATCATGGAAGCGGCGCCGCGATAGGTGAGGATCGTGCGCTCGGCGGCCTTTGAAAGGAGAATGACCGAGTAGCCGGTCTTAACGTCGGGCACGCGCTGAATGAGCGACGCGTTGATATGGTCGCGCTTAAGCGCCGCCACAACCTCGGCACCGCTCGCGTCGTTGCCGATCGAGGCAATGGTCGCCGTCTTGAGTTTGGCGAGCCTCGCGAACGAAACGGCGTTGTTGGTGGCCCCGCCCCCGGTCTCAAGCGTAATGTCGTCGACGTCAATTTTGGCGCCGAAAGGGAAACAGGCCTCCTCGACCCCGTGTTCTTTATGAAGCTCCATCGCTTTGGAGCGCAAGAACACGTCGCGCGTCGCCGAACCGATTGTGATCACATCGTACATATTCTTTGTAAATTTCAAGAACCAAGAACCAATTTCCAAATAAACTTCAATTATTAATTATTAAGTTTCAATGAGTTATTCTTTGGTATTGAATATTTGATATTTATTTGGAAATTGGTTCTTGGTTTTTGGTTGTTAAGGTCAAGCTTTTCCTTTCGCCCCGAAAAGTTTGATGAATTCGGCGGCTTTTTTCTGGACGGCTTCGACCGACGGGCCGGTCAGTTTGTAGGGGACGACCTCGTCGGGGTTTTTCTTGATCGTGGCGCGGAGCGTTTCCGAGTAGGCAACGCGCAGTTCGGTGGAAATATGGACGTTCGCTATTCCCGCGGCGATCGCCTTTTTAAAAGCGGCCGCGCCGCTTCCCGAGCCGCCGTGGAGCACCAGCGCGACGTTCTTCCGCAACTTGGCGCGCAGCTCTTTGATGAGTGCGAAATCGAGATTTTTCTTGGTTGCCGACATGCCGTGATAGTTGCCGACGGCCGGCGCCAGCCGATCGATGCCGGTTTTGTGCGCGAACTCGAGCGCGAGTTCCGGCGAAGTGAACGAGGCCGGATCAACCTTGACTTTTCCCTTCAAAACGGTCGACGAATCGGTCGCGAGCGCGCCCAGTTCGCCTTCGACGCTTATTTCGCGCTTTTGTTTCCGCGCATAGCGCACCACTTCGGCGACGCCGGCGACGTTCTCATCGAACGGCAGCTTGGAAAGGTCGATGTGGATCGACGGATACCCGGCGTCGATCGCCGCCTTGGCCAGCGCCACGCTGTGCGTGTGGTCGGCGTTGAGGAAAAGCGGCACTTTGAATTTTTCGGAGTAGATCTTGACCATCGCGACCGCCGCTTCGGGAGTGAAGATGGCGCGTTCGCCTTCGGAGGTGCCGATCATGACCGGCGCCTGCGCTTCGGCGGCGGCGGCGACGATGCCGCGCAGCTGTTCCAAGTTGCAGGCGTTGAAGTGGGGGATGGCCCAGCCTTCGGCGGTGGCGCGGCGCAAATAGTTGTTCAAGGAAATAGCCATATTAAGCGGGGAGCTTATAGTTAGCTTTATTTTTTATCATGACGGGTTTGATGCGCTTATAAGTCTTGATCATCTTGGCCAACCCGGCCTTGGTCAACAAGCCGTCCTGCGGGCCGATCTTGCCGATGACGCCGGCGGCGTTGGCCGTGCCCCACAGTATGGCTCCGGGAACCGGCAAACCATAGAAAAGGGCGGCTAAGAGACCGGTGGCAAAAGCATCGCCGGCGCCGGTCACCTCGACCGCCTTGGCCGGGAAGATCGGCAAGTAGTAGGTGTTGACCGAGTCGGAGACGTAGGCGCCGTTGTGGCCGTCGGTGATGACGGCGAGGTGCGGGCCCAGTTCGTGCAAGCGGTACAGCAAGCCGGGAACGTCGGTCGAGTCGCCGACCAAGAGCTCGGCTTCTTCCTTGTTCAAGAAAATTATTTCCGTATGCCGGAGAATGTCTTTCATTTTGGCGACGCCCTCCTTGATGTGGCTCGTGCCCGGGTTGAAAGCGATCTTGGCGCGGTGTTTTTTTGCGTATTTGATTATCTGGCGTTCGAGGTCGGCATGTTTTTTTCCGACCGCCGTATAATACATCCAGCGTGCCGGCTCCAAGTCGTCGGGCAAGTTGTAAAGGCGCGGATGCGAGTATTGCAAAATGGTGCGGTCGTGCTGGAAGTTCAAGACGACCGAGTAGTTGGTGCTTGAGCCTTTTTGGACGTGCAGATACTTGGTGGTGACGCCTTCGCGTTTCATCCTTTTTATGATCCGTTCGCCCGTCTCGTCGTTCCCCACGATCGAATAAAAGGCCGCTTTCATGCCCAAGCGCGCCGAACCGACGGCGTTGTTGAGCGCGTTCCCCGCGACCCGCTGTTGCATGCCCTTAACCGGGATCTTGTCGCCGAAGTTCATGCAAAGCTGATCGAGCTTTTTTTCTTTTATGTGCGTGACCAAGGCGTCTTGAAGCTTCAGGAAGGTATCAAGCGCCGCGTCGCCGATCGAGATGATGTCGAGCATAATAACTTCTATACAATATTGATCGAAGTAAAATCCAAGAACCAAGAACCAATTTCCAAATCGCCCGTAGTCCTTGGAATTTGGTTCTTGGTTGTTGATTCTTGCCCGAAGGTAATTATATCACAAAACCCCGTCGCGGCGGGGTTTTGGGCTATTTTCTTTTAATGACGGCTTTGACGGCTTTAACGATGTCCTTGGAGCCCATGCCGTAGAACTCGATGAGTTCGTTCGGTTCGCCGGATTGGCCGAATTGGTCTTGCACGCCGATGAATTCCATCGGTACCGGCCGGTTCTTGACCAGGACCTCCGCCACCGCCGAGCCCATGCCGCCGTTCACTTGATGCTCCTCGACCGTCACGACCGCGCCGCAATCTTTGGCGGCGGCGATGATCGTTTTTTCATCCATCGGCTTGATCGTATGATTGTTGATCACGCGGCACTCGATCCCGTCCTTGGCCAGCTCTTCGGCGGCGACCATTGATTGGTAGAGGAGCGGACCGCAGGCGATGATCGCGGCGTCCTTGCCGTCGCGGACGACGAACGCCTTGCCGATCTCGAATGGCGTCTCGTCATTCGTCATGACCGGGGTTTTTTCGCGGGCCAGGCGAAGATAGACGCCGCCGACGTATTTGGCCGCCGCGAGCGTGGCTTTGCGCGCCTCGATCGCGTCGCAAGGATTAATGATGACCAGCTTGGGAATGCAGCGCGTGATGGCCATGTCCTCGATCGCCTGGTGGGTGGCGCCGTCGGGTCCGACGGAAACGCCGGCATGCGAGCCGATTATTTTGACATTGGTTTCGCTAAGCGCCACGCTGGTCCGGACCTGTTCCCAGCTGCGGCCGGGGGAGAACATGGCGTAAGAAGTGGCAAAGGCCACCTTGCCCGCAAGCGCGAAACCGGCGGAGACGGCCACAAGGGCTTGCTCGTAAATTCCCATTTGAATGAAACGGTCGGGAAATTCTTTCTTAAAAGCGGTCATGCGCGTTGAATCGGTCAGGTCGGCGCAAAGCGCGACAATGTTCGGGTCGGCTTTTCCCGCGATGACCAAGCCGTCGCCAAAGCCGTTCCGGGTCGGAAGCTGCGTTTTGCCGCTAATGTCGATCTTGATGATGTCAATCATATTCATGCATGAAGCATGGACCATGAACCATGTAACATTCCGTTGAACAGTGTCCAATAAGAATGGTCCATGGTTCATGGTCCATGGTTTATTTATTGATGTTCTGAAGTGATCTTTCCGCCAAGCGTGCGCAGTTCGTTCAACGCGATCGCGGCCTGTTCGGCGTTCGGCGTAATGCCGTGCCACTCGAACTTGTATTCCATGAAATCAACGCCTTTGCCGGCAATGGTGTGGGCGATGATGCAGGTCGGCCGGTCCTCGGTCGCCTTGGCTTCTTCAACGGCTTCGACGAATTGGCGGATGTTGTGGCCGCCGACCTCGATGACGCGCCAATTGAACGATTCGTACTTGGCCCGCAGCGACTCGAGCGGCATGACGGTTTCCGTCGGTCCGTCGATCTGGATGTTGTTGCGGTCAATTACCACCGTCAGGTTGGCAAGCTTTTTTGCGCCGGCGAAAAGCAATGACTCCCAAACAATGCCGCAGTCTTGCTCGCCGTCGCCCATGACGCAATAGGTTCGCCATTTTTTTCCGTCCATGCGCGCGGCATATGCCATGCCCGCGGCTTGGGCGATGCCTTCGCCGAGCGGGCCGGAAGTCGTTTCCAGGCCAGGCATATGCATGCGCTCCGGATGGCCTTGCAGCCGGGAACCGAGCTTGCGCAAGGTCTTCAGTTCTTCAACGGGGAAATAGCCGGCGCGCGCCATGGCCGCATAGCGGACCGGGCAGATGTGGCCGGCGGAAAGGATGAGTCGGTCGCGGTCAGCCCACTCCGGGTTTTTGGGATCGTGGTTAAGAATGTGAAAATAGAAAGCGGCGAAAACGTCGGCCATGTCGAGCGGACCGGCCGAGTGCCCGCTCCCCGCCGCGAGCAGCATTTGGATGATGTCTTCGCGCATCGTGTTGGCCTTCTCCTCGATTTCCAAGACCTTTTTATCGGTTAAATCAAGCATGGTGTTTTTCTTAAAACGCCGCTGGCAGTCGCCAGGACGCAATTATTATACCATAATTTTTACGATTTTGCCAGGGAAAAGGGTGCAATAAAACGAAAAAGTCCGGAATAAATTCCGGACTTTTCGATATTTTGGCTATTGGGAGACCTCGACCGCGCCGCCGAAGCCTTGGTGCTTTGAGTCTTCGTAAAGCCAGCGGCCGACTTTGCTGAAGGTGTAGGTGAAACTCGCGCCGGGCGCCAGGTCGGTGCCGGAGTCGAGATCGGATAATTTTGTCGGGATATCGTATGACGGAATAATGTGATGAACTTTGTCCGTCGTGTTCTTGAAGGTCACGGCCGTTCCTTTTTTGACGTAAGCGGTCACGGGACTGAATTCCCCGTCGGAGGCGATCGTTACGGTGAACGAGTCGCTGGCCGGTTTTGACGGCGTTGTTCCGACAGCCGGAACGTTGGCGTTAGTATTGCTTGCCGGAGCTTTGGCGCAGCCGGCGCCGAGGAGAGCGACGATGCTGATGGCGGCAATATATTTTACGTATTTCATATGGTTCGTTTAATGTCGAATATCGAATGACTAATATCGAATTCCGGCGGCCGGTTCGACATTAGGCATTCGTCATTCGACATTCGGTATTCTTTATTAGTCCTTCGACATTCGTCATTCACAATTTAGCATCTGCCGCGATCTCCCGATACGCCCGCGACGGATCATTGGCGCGCCAAATGGCCGAGCCAACGACCAGGTCGTCGGCGCCGGAGGCGGCGAGGGTGCGGGCGCGATCATCGGCATCGGTGACGCCGCCGTCAACGGCGACGGTCAAGTGCGGCAGAGCTTTTTTTACGGCGCTCACCCGCGAAGCGGTTTCCGGATCAAAGGGGCGCCCTTGCCCGCCCGGGTGCACGCCCATGATCTGGACATGGTCGATGAACGGGGCGAATTCTTCCAAGACGGCAAGGCTGGTTTCGGGGTTGAACGCCAGTCCGGCGCGGCGGTCGGCATGACGAATGCGCTGCAGCGCCAAACCCAGGTTGCCTTTGGCTTCGGCATGGATGATGATGCGGCTGGCGCCGCAACGGATCCAGTCGTTGACCTTCTTTTCCGGATCGTTCACCATCAAGTGCGCTTCAAAAGCCAAAGACAAATGCATGGCGGCGATCGCCTTGGTATCGGAAAACGACCGTTCGGGAAAAAGCGTGCCGTCCAGCACGTCGATCTGCACGAGCTTCGCAAACGCGGCGGCAATTGAAATTTGCCGCCGGAATTCGCCTTCGTCTTTGACCAGGATGGCCGGGATGATGCGGGACATCGGTGTTAGGTTATAGGTTTTAGGTGTTAGGTTTTAGGTGGCGGTCGTAACCTTGCACCTTTAACCTTGAACCTAACACCTACTTATCGCTTTCAAGTTTGGCGAGCATGACGATCCGCCGCTTGTGGCGGGCGGCGTTTGAGAATTTCGTTTCCAGCCAGGTTTTAAGGATCTTTTCCGCGACGCCGCGCTTCGCGACGCTCGTGCGTCCGCCGAGACTAAGAACATTGGCGTCATTGTCGAGCCGCGACATCTTCGCCGTATACAGGTCGAAACAGGTGGCGGCGCGCGCTCCTTTTACTTTGTTGGCGGCAATGCATTCGCCAAGCCCGGAGCCGCCCAAGACCACGGCTTTGCCGCGGGTGGCGACGGCCGCGCGCACCGCCGGCACGACCAAGTCGGGATAGTCGTCGTCGGGATCGTACGCGAAAGCGCCGGCGTCGATCGTTTCATAGCCGAGCACGGCGGCGTATTTTTTTAACCGCTCTTTTAATTTAAAGCCGGCGTGATCGGCAGCAAAGAATACTTTCATAGGTGTTTATGGAACGATCTGTCCCGCGAAGCGGAAAATGGTCCATGGTTCGTGGTCCATGTTTTATGTGTTTAGCCACGCGAGCCCGGCCGCTTGATCTCCTTAAGGTCAAAGTAGCCGGCTTTGCTGTATTCTTCATGGATCGCGGCGATCACTTTTTGCACGAGGATCTTCGGCTCGGTGCTGTAGATTATTTTGCTGCTCAACTCTTTTTTGGCCGTATGCAAAAGGTGCGGGATCTCATCGGCGATGCCGCCCGATCCCAATAAAATTCCCAGAATTTTTTGATCCTCGAAGGCGATCGTGAATTCATTGAGCGACCCCATGCGGCCGCCGATCGTGATGACCGCATCGGCCGAGCGGGTAAGGAGGAGGTTGCGTCCGCTGTAGTTGAAGCCGGTGTAGATGATGACGTCGTGATAAGCGACCGGCAACTTGTAGGCGTTCACATGCTCCTTGATGGTCGAAGCGGGGGAGAGGCCGATCGCAATGCCGCCGCATTCGTAGTTGCCCTTGGCCGCGTAGAACGGCAAGCCGGTGGTTGCGCCGGTAAGCAGGACGGCGCCCTGAAGCGCGATCTGCCGCCCGACCTCGTACGCCAAATCCTTGTCGGCTTCGACCGTTTCGCCGGCCGCCGCGCCGGAGACGCAAATTTTGTATTGATGCTGGAGGCGGTAAGGGATCTCGGCGGTTTTCGGGGCGGTTTTCGGAGCGGCCTTTGAGCTGGTCTTCTTGGTCATATCGGTGTCTTGAATATTAATAGTTTGATTTATTGTAGGCGTTTTGCGGTTTTACGTCCAGTCGAAGGCCGCGGTTCGGGGGGCATTGACCGTCTTGACCTAGGGCAAGAAGCGGGCTAGAATCCAGACAGTTTTCGCCGAACGGAATTTTTTTGGAGGTAACGATGTCTACGCCAGCCCAATTGCTCATTCTCTACTTTTTGCTCGTCACCGCGTCCATTATTGTCAGCTTGGTCGATTGGTTCGGCTCGGGCAATCTAAAAAAGGTCTACGGACAGTGCCGCAGTGTGATCGGTTTTCCGATCTTTCTGCTCTCCGTCTATTTTCTTCCCCTGCTTCTGGCTGGGGAGGTGGTCAGTCCCGGCCTTCTCGACGAGTTGCGTCCGCTGATCTTCCGCCCCGGCCATTACACCGACCACCGCAAAAACCGAACTGACGTTTAGGGGTCCGCCCCCGCTCGCCGCCTGCACGCCGCCCGTGCAGGTTTGTTTTTTATATTTCCAGCCAGCTCGGCAGGTCGCGCAAAAAATTTAAAATATTTTCTTCCGGCACGCCGAGCGCGATGAACCGTTCGCGCGTGACATTCTCCGCTTCGGTCACGGCGACGAAATCGACGCCGGCGTTTTCGGCGCACGCATAGTCGGCTTTGTTGTCGCCGACGAAAAGAATGTCCGATGCGCTCATGCCGTTAGCGAGGAGCGGCCCGATTATTTTATTTAGCCCCTCGGGGTCGGGCTTGCCCAACGCGACATCGTCGCGGGTCACGACTTGCGAGAAGAACTTGTCGATGCCGAAAGCCTTGAGCACGGGCAGAACGCCGCTTCTTTGCCGGCCGGTGAAAATGCTCATGCCGATGCCGGCCCGGTCAAGCTCAAGCAGCATGTTTTCCGCGCCCGGGAAAAGCGGCGTATGGCCTTTGGCGTTTGCGTCGAGGATCGACTGCTCGAACGCCTCATGCTTTTGGCGCGGCCAGCAGATGTTCAAAAGCTCGACGGTCGGGAGTCCGTAGTTTTCCGCCATCAGCGCGAGCACCTGCTCGTCGGCGGGGAGCCCCAGCCGCTGCGCCGTCGCCATGAGGTCCTTGGAGCACGGCCCGAACGAATCGGTGATCGTCCCGTCGAAGTCGAAGATGACATGGCGCTTTTTCATAGCCGTTAAGATTATCGTTTTTTTGGCCACTGGTCAATTTTGGCGGCAACTGTTAAATTTCAGCTATATGAGGATATTGGGAATTGAGACATCGTGCGACGAGACGGCGGTCGCGCTCATCGAAGGGAAGAATGGGCATGTTCGCGAACTGGAGAGTTTGGTGGCCTCGCAGATCGACATTCATGCGGCCACCGGCGGGGTGGTGCCGGAGGTGGCGGCCCGCGAGCATGTGGGCGCGATCATTCCGCTCGTTTCGACCTTGCTCGGGAAATGGTCGCAACAGCCGAAAATCGACGCGATCGCGGTTACGGCGGGGCCGGGGCTTTTTTCGTCGCTCATGGTCGGCGTGGAAACGGCCAAAGCGCTGGCGTTCGCTTGGAACGTGCCGCTCGTGCGCGTCAATCATATCGAAGGGCATTTGTACTCTTCGTCGATCAATGAGACAAAGCCGATCAAATTCCCGGCATTGGCTTTGATCGTTTCAGGCGGGCACACCGAGATTATCTTGATGAAGGCGCACGGCTCGTATCGGCTTATCGGTCGCACTAAGGACGACGCTGCGGGCGAAGCGTTCGACAAGACGGCGCAGATGATGGGCTTGGGGTATCCGGGTGGTCCGGCGGTGGCCAAGGCGGCGCTTAACGGCGATATTCGCGCTTACGATTTGCCGCGGCCGATGCTGAATGAGAAGAATTTTGATTTTAGCTTTTCCGGCTTGAAAACGGCGGTTCTTTACACGATCAGGAACAAGCATTTGGCCGTTGAGGACCCGAAGATCGCCGCCGACCTGTCGGCTTCGACGCAGGCCGCGATCGTCGAAGTGCTGGTTGAGAAAACGATCCGTGCCGCGAAAAAATTCAAGATAAAAACGCTGATCTTGGGCGGGGGAGTGGCGGCCAACGATGCGCTTCGCGCGGCGCTTGCGGCACGCGTGAAAAAAGATCTTCCGAGCGTTGCCCTGCGCATGCCGCAAAAGAAATACACCACCGACAACGCCGTCATGATCGCCGCCGCCGGGTATTTTCATGCAGCGAAGAACGATTTTATTTCGCCATCAAAGATCAAAGCCGATCCCAATTGGGAATTGGTCAATTAGCGCGGGGCTTGTGGCTAATGGCAAATGGATATGAAAAAAAATATCACGATCGGATCAATAAAAGAAATGAATGCGTTCGCCCTTGCGGTGGCGCGGTCGCTTAAGGGCGGCGAAACGCTGGCGCTCACGGGCGAACTCGGCGCCGGCAAGACCGCCTTTGTGAAAGGCTTGGCCAAGGCGCTGGGGATAAAGAACATCGTCCAAAGCCCCACTTTTTTGCTAATGAAATGTTATCAGGTCAGAATGGTTCATGGTTCATGGTCCATGTTGCGTTCGTTGTGTCATGTCGACGCTTACCGCATCAAAAACGAACGCGAGCTCCTTGCGATCGGGCTCGGCGAAAAGATCGGCGATCCCCGCACGGTGACCGCGATTGAATGGTCCGACTTGGTGCCGGAACTCATTCCAAAGAATGCGATCAAAATAAAATTCGAACATGGCCGGAACGACAAGGAGCGTATCGTCACCATAACCGGTCGCGCCGGCAACGTTTTTGATATTGAACTTCTCGACTCCGCTTCGCTGCGCTCGAAGAATATTATTCGAGCGAGGCCGAAGCCGAGTCGAGAATTACGCTAATAGTTAATATTTGCAACGCGTATGCCTACCCTTGAACAGGCATTGACCGGCGCCGGGCTTTCCGAAAAAGAAGCGAAAATTTATCTGGCGACGCTGGAGCTCGGTTCGGCCGCCGCCGTTGGCATTGCCCGGAAAGCCGGGATCAATCGCGGCACGACTTATTTGATCGCCGAGAACTTGATGCTCCGCGGCCTCATGAGTTCGGTCGATCGCGAGGGGACAAGGCATTTTTCCGCCGAGCCGCCGGCGCACCTGCTTGAGCGGATCGAAAAAGAATCGCTTACCGTAAACGAGCGCAAAGCATCGCTCGCCGACGCGCTGCCGGAGTTGGAAGCGCTGGTCAAAACCGGTTTGCCGCGCCCATCGGTCCGCTATTATGAAGGGTTGCAAGGGCTTGGAGCGATGCGGCAAATTCTTTACCATGCGCGCCGCGCCGAAGTGCTTTCGGCGCTCGATATCGACGGCCTCCGCCAACATGTCTCCGTCGAGAACATGCGCGCGCATCAAAGACAGATGAAGCGCTACGACTTGGGCGGGCGCGTGCTCTACACCTGCTCCGACGCGACCAATGAAAAGATTTTGAGCGAATCGATCAGCGGGAAAACGCATGAACATCGCCGGGTCGATAACAAAGATTATCCGTTTGCCGGCGAAGTCGTCATTTTCGGGAATACCGTCGCCCTTATTTCGTACTCGGTTAAAATCGCCGGCTCGATCATCGAGCATCATGATTTTGCCCGCACCATGCGTTCGCTCTACGAGCTCGCCTGGAAAGCGGCCGAGCCGAAAAAGCTTTGAATAAAAAATACGCCGGACCATGTCTCTCCTGAAGGAAGGACAGCGGGTCCGGCGTCGGCGTTTTTGAGATCGTTGTGGATTTGTTGCGGCAAGACCGCATCCAGAAAACGAAATCTAGCCTGGGGGACAAAATGTTGGTAGCCTGTAGTACGTTTTGGAAAGTGTGAAGCTTGCATGAGACGACTCGCGCGGTCCGATGGGTACCGGACCGCTCCCCCATGGAGTCGGTGACTATGGGCTATTTGCTCAGCCACCGTGCATCGCACTCTCCTGTTTCATGGTTTACCTCCTTTTTGGCATTCAATCCCTCGATCAAGGAACAAAGAATAACATTCTGCCACGGCTGCTTCCCGGGCGCAAGGCGTAAGAAAAACCCGCGTCGATCGCTCGGCGCGGGCATTGAATTTGGTGCGAGACGGTCAGTTAGACGGACAGACCGCGAACCCCGGCTCTGAACATCTGGTCAAAGACGCCGTAGAAAGCGTCCATGAAGTCGGCTTCGTCGAGCGGTGCGAAGGTTCGGCGGAACATCTTCAATTGTTCTTTCACGAGCTCTCGATCAACCTCGCCGGTTCTTTCCGGGTGGTTGTGCAGCCAGTTCTCGATGACGATCGGCGGGAAACTTTCCAGTACGGTCGTGGTGCCCATTTCGAGGGCAATGCCGGTGAAGTCGCAGCTCGCCCCGAGGCATTGTTTCATGGCCGGCAGATAGTCGCCGTTCACGCTGGTCGTGATCGTCGGCTTGCCGGCGTTGATGAACTGCACGGCGTCGCCGAAGATGGTGCGTGTCTTGTCGGCTTCGGCGCCTTCATTCGAAGGCAACGGGCACAGGAGCGTGCCTTTTCCGCGCGGGCCAAGGCCGGAGTGGACGTCGATCGCGACGACGCGCTTCAGCTTGGCGAGAAACGGCTGTTGGCAGGCGATGCTAAGCAGTTCGCCGCCAATGCAGGTTCGGTCGCCGCCGTAGAAGATCCCTTTTGGCGCATGCCATTGTCCGGACACGGCGGCGGCGAAAAAGACGCGGCGTTCTTGTTCGCTCGCGATCTTCGCGCGCAAGGCGTTCAGCAGCTCGTTGTCCAGCCGTTCGGGTTCGATCAGCGATCGAACCTCGTCATAGAGCCGGTTCGCGCCATGGCCGTTAAAGTGGCAGCCGCGGTTATTGTCGATATTCTGTTCGTCGACGCGTCGGCCGTGCGACATGCCCCAGGGATTGACGAGATGGATCAGAATGAGTCCGGTGTCGGGCGGCAGTTCGCGGCACATCTTGTTTTCGATGATGCGGCACTGGGCGAGGTGACCGATATGCCCCTCGACCCCGTGGACGCCGGAAATGACGACGAGCGCCTTGGTGATGCTTTTGTCGTCCGGAGCGAAGCTGGTGAAGTAGGTCGTGCAAAGGCGTTCATTGCCCGCGCCTCTGGCCAAGCGCGCTTGCGACAAGGCGACGGAAAAGCTGTTGTCGTGCGCCAGGCGCAGTATTTGTCGGAATGCGTTGCCGTAAGTCGGAAGTTGCATGCTGGTCCCGCCCTTCTGTTGCGTTTGTGTTGTGTCAAAGATATCGCCGTATGCGGCGACTGGTCGAATCTTATTGTAAAACCGCCATTTGTCAAGCGAATGCGCATTGCCGCGGCGCAGGGTTGCGTTTGACGTGTCGCGGTTGAACCCCTAAAATTGCAGTTAGATAACTGCTATGTTAAAACCAAACAATGAGGCCGAGGAAATTTTAAAGAAGGTTTACGGAGAGAGCAGCGCGTATTGGACAAAAATGCGCGCCTTAAACGGGTTGAACACCTTTCATTCTTCGGCTAAGAACGTGACGGCTTACGGGGGGTTTTTGAAAATGACCGGAATATCGAGTTCGGAGATCGTTGTCGCGCACGATCTTAAAACGGTTCCTTCGGTGAACAAAGATAACTACCTTCGCGCCTATCCGCTCGAGCAGCTTTGCCGCGCGGGGTCATTGCGCAGCCGATCCGTCGTTTTTACTTCCACCTCCGGCTCGACCGGCGCGCCGTTTTATTTTCCAAGGGAGCACGCGGTCGACCTGCGCTCGTCCGTCTATCACGAAATGTTTTTGAGAAACGCGCGCATCGACCCTGACCGCGCGACGCTCGTCATCGTTTGTTTCGGTATGGGCGTTTGGATCGGCGGCATCATCACTTATCAGGCCTTCAAAATGATCTCGGAAAGAGGCTATCGGCTGGCGATCTTGACCCCCGGGGTCAATAAAAAGGAGATCTTCGAAGCGCTTAAGAACGTCGCGCCCAATTACGAACAGATCGTCATTTGCGGCTATCCGCCGTTCATGAAAGACATTGTCGACGAAGCCGGATCGCACGGCATCGATTGGAAGAAGTTAAACATGAAGATCATTTTCGCCGCCGAATCGTTCTCGGAGAAGTTTCGCGAATACATCGCCGAACGCGTCGGGATCAAGGATCTGTACCGCGACATGATGAACATTTACGGCAGTGCCGACCTTGGCACGATGGCCGAAGAAACCCCGATGTGCATTCTAATTAGAAGGCTGGCGCTTGAAAATGAAGCGCTGTACAAGAAGCTCTTCAAAGAAGCCGGCCGCCTGCCGACGCTGGCGCAATTTCATCCCGCCTTTGTGTCGTTCGACGAGGAAGATGGAAGGATATATTGCACCAGCGACAATGTTTTGCCGCTCGTGAAGTACGCGATCGGCGACAACGGCGGGGTCATCGGTTTTGACGAGGTCGAGCGCATTTTTTCCGAGAGCGGCATGGATCTCAAGCATGAGGTTGCGAAAGCCGGGCTCGCGGATACGCTCGCGAAGCTGCCGTTTGTTTACGTTTATGAGCGCAGCGACCTGTCGGTCAAGCTCTACGGCGCCATCGTCTATCCCGAGCATGTGAAAGCCGGCCTGCAGGACCGGTCTTTCTCGGCGCGGATCACCGGGAAATTCGCCATGTCGGTGCGCTTTGACGGAAATCAGGACGAATATCTTGAGGTGAATATCGAACTTTCTCCGGGCGAGAACGGCTCGGAGCTCATGGCGGTGGAAATAGCAACTTCGGTTCTGCGAAGCCTGACGGAAAAAAGCGCCGAATATAAAAACAACGCCGACGTGTTCGCCGGGCGGGTCCGTCCCCGGATCGTTTTTTGGCCGCACGGCGACCCGACGCATTTTAAGGCCGGCGCCAAGCAAAAGTGGGTCGTTAAGTGACGGCAATCTCTTTAATCATCGATTTTTTTAGTGTATAATCAATTACTAACCGCTTGGCCTAACGATATGAATATGACCAATGACCGCATCGACGAGCTTGTTGCAAAGGAGTTCGGGTCAAAACCGCTCATTTTCGACCTTGGAAAGCCGGCCGATGCCGAGCGCTTGAATGAATTGCTCGCTCAAGGCGCGGTTCGCCGCGTCTCCGATGATTATCGCGAGCAGTTGTTGGAATTGTTTGGCGTCAATCATCCGCCGCTGGTTTACGCGCCGGACTTTAAGGAGAAGTTCGAGGAATATTTTGTCGGTTTGCAAAAGGAAACGGAATTGCGCCAGCAAGGGAGCTGGGTCTACTACCCGTGGAGTTCGACGCTGGTTCACGTGCTGCCCGAGGCCGATTTCCAAGCGGTCAGGACGGCGCGCAACAAGAATTTGATCAACAAAGACGAACAGGAAAAGTTTTACAATGCCACGGTCGGCATCGGCGGCCTCTCGGTCGGTTCAAGCGTCGCGCTCGCGCTGGCGTTGGGCGGCGGCTCCAAGCGCATGAAGCTCGCCGACATGGACCGTCTGGCGCTTTCGAACACCAACCGGATCTTGACCGGCGTCGATGACCTGGGCGCGCTCAAGGTCGAACTGGCCGCCCGGAAGATCTACGAGATCAACCCCTACGCGCAGATCGAAATTTTCCCCGAGGGCCTGAATAAAGACAACATCGACGGCTTTGTTAACGGTTTGGATGTGATGATCGACGAACTTGATAACCTGGCGGTGAAGTATTTGATCCGCGAACAGGCGAAAAAACACGGGGTCGCCGTGGTGATGGCGGCGGACAACGGCGACAATGCGGTCGTTGACATCGAACGCTACGACTTGGACCGCGATATGCCGTTCTTCCACGGCCGCATGGGCGACGACATTTCATACGAAATGCTCGCCGGCCTCGACAAGTTCGGCATCGGCAAGATGATCACCAAGCATGTCGGTCCGGAGAATGTCACGGAAAAAATGCAGCAGTCGCTTTTGGAAATGGGCAAGACGATCGTCTCCTGGCCGCAGCTGGGCGGCGCGGCGCTCGTTAACGGCGCAGCGGTCGCTTATTGCGTCAGGAAGATCGTGAACGGGGAGCCGCTCGAGGCGAATCGCTCGCTGATCTCGCTCGATGAAAAGCTGGTACCGGGATACAACACGCCGGAAGAAACGGAAAAGCGCCGCCAAATTTCGGAAGCGTTCAAAAAGATCTTCGGCCTTTAGACCGCCGCAACTTTATGCAAAGCGACATTGAAAAGATCATCAAAGACGGCTGTCTGGCCCCGTCGGGCGAGAATTGCCAGCCGTGGAAATTCGTTGTTAAGGAAGACACGATCCGCGTTTATAATCTTCCGGAAGCGGACAAGTCGCTTTATAACTCCAAGCAAAAAGGAACCTACGTTGCGCACGGCGCGCTCATTGAGAATATGGTTTTGAGCGCCGCGCAAAGCGGCTATGCGGCCGTTGTTGAGCTTTTCCCGTCATCGAACGAGCCCGATCTTGTTTCGGTCTTGGTTTTGAAAAAAGCCCCGCCCAAATCCGACGCGCTGTACCCGTATTTGGAAAAGCGCTGTACGAATCGAAAGGATTTTACCGGCGCCAAGCTTTCCGACGATCAAAAGATCATGCTGATCGCCGCCGCCGCCGATGCCGGAGCCGGCGAATTGCGCCTGGTTGACGACGAGGCTTCGCTTAAAAAACTTGGCAACGCCCTTGCGGTCAATGAAAAGGTCATCTTCGAGAATAAGCTGCTTCATGATTTCTTTTACGGCCACATTCTTTGGAAAGAGAACGAGCAGGATAAAGCCGGCGGCTTTTACGTCAAAACTTTGGAATTCCTTCCGCACCAGCTGAAGGGCGTCGAGCTGTTCAAGAATTGGGTTGTCCTTAAGATCATGAACAAGCTCGTTGGCGCTTCGAAAATGATCGTCAAAGAAAACGCGGAAAAATACGCCAAGTCCGGGACGCTGGCCGCGATCGTCATGAACGGGGACGCGAACAAGGATTTTGTTAACGCCGGCCGCGCCGTGCAGCGGACCTGGCTCGCGGCTGCGAGGCTCGGCTTGTCCGCGCATCCTTGCACCGGGGTTGTTTACTTCAACGAACAGATAAAGGACGGCGGCGCCGCGAACTTCTCCAAAGAGCACTTGGCGCTCATCGCTTCGTCGTATCAAGATGTCGCTTCGGCCTTTGGCGCCAACGGCCAAACCATTCCCATGCTGTGGCGCATCGGTTTTGCCGAAGATCCGACGGCCCGCTCGATGCGCATGCCGCCTAATATTGCCAACTAACCCTATGTCCAAAAGAAATCAAGAGATAAGCGCGGCGATCGTAAAACTGGAATCGTTTAAAAACGATCCGGCCTACGCCAAAGACCTCTACGCGATCGACGAGAATATCGTTTTCCTCAAGAGCATCAAGCATTTGGCGAGTTATTTCGGCTGGCTCGTGAGCCGCTCGAAAAAGATCGCGCCGGGGAGACTTTTGGAACTTACCGATTTTCCCGTTGAGGAGTGGGATGTTAAAATGCATCGCCGGCTCATGGAGATCGAGCGCAACAAGCATATCGGCGTGGGCAAGCCGCTGGTCGACAAGATCGTCGCCTATGTTTCCGGCGAGCCCCGGGCGCACGTGCTCGTCAATTTGGGCGCCGGCGGCATGGAGGTCGATCGGCAGGCGATCGCGGCGCTTTTGGAGAAAAAATATTCGCACCCGCTCATCGTGGTCGGCGTCGACAAATCGCCGGTGAGCCGGCGGCTCGCGAAAGAGAATCTCGCTTCGTTCGGCAGTGCCGTCAACGTGATCGAATGCGACGTGCTTACGCACCAGAAGTTGAACGAGATCGAGGCGGCGAACAAGGGGATCGTGGTCATCTTGTGCGGCAACGACATCTTTTCGCTCGATCAGGATTTTCCGCCCGTGAGCTTCGACCTGATGTACCACTCGCTTTTCAAGCACCACCTGGCGCCGGAGCTCCGGCCGCGTTTGGACGCCTTGATGAAGAAATTGGCGCATCATGTTTACGAATACGACGGCTACCGCACGTGGGGCGTCATCATTCCCCAGACGGTCGTCGCTTGGAACCATCCCTTCTTTTTGAGCGGCACGGTCCTTTCGAACATCAGGTTCGACAAGGAAGCGGTTGTCAGGGAGCGCTCCGCCTTGGCAAAAAACCTCGCCTTCTATCCCGGTACCGGGCATTACCTGCTCGAACCATAAACGCGATCTATGTTCACCGCCGGTTTCGTTGAACTGGTAAAAAGTTTGCACTTCAAGAACCTCGACCTGCTGACGGTCGGCATTTCCGTTGCCGCGATCTCGATCTTGGGCTTTGTCATTTTATTGAACAATCGCAACAGTATCACGAACAAGACCTTCGCCGCGCTCGCCGCTTCGTCGATGATCTGGTCGGTCGTCAACTACCTGAGCTATCAAACGAACGGCTATGTCACTTTATCGCTTTGGCTGCTGCGGCTGGTCCTCTTTTCCGCCGTTTGGTTCGCTTACTGCCTGTTCAAACTGACCTTTGTCTTCCCTGCGAATGAATTTGTCTTCACGAAAAGATATAAATATTATTTGGTGCCGCTGGTCGCGCTTGTCTCGGTCTTCACGCTGACGCCGTACGTCTTTCCGAAAATAGCCGATATCGCCGTCGCCGGTTCGGTTTCTAAAACGGAAGTGCTGCCCGGGATCATCTTGTTCGGCGCCGCCGTCTTCTTTCTTATTTTCGGCAGCTTTTACAATTTGATCAAAAAAACGCTGGCGGCCAAGCCGGCGGAGAAGCCCAAATTCCGGCTGATGCTCGCCGGCACGGTCATCACCTTCAGTCTTATCATCGTTTTCAACTTCATTTACCCGGCGGTATTTTTGGACGTTGAATACATTCCGCTCGGCGGCCTCTTCCTGGTCCCGTTCATCGGGTTCACCGGCTACGCTATTTTTAAACACCGGCTTTTCAACGTTAAGAACATCATTACGGCCGTTTTTACTTTTTTCCTCTGTTTGGTCACCTTGGTTGAAGTCGTTTTCGCCCCCGACCTGCCCCAAATGCTGCTGCGGGTCGCCGTGTTTTTGGTGGCGCTCATGATCAGCATCATGCTGGTCAGGAATACGTTTGAATTGGAAGCGGCCAATGAAAAGAAATCCGAATTCATGTCCTTCGCTTCCCATGAATTGCGTTCGCCGATCACGGCCATCAAAAGCTATGCGACGCTTTTGCTCGAAGGAGGCATGGGCAAGATCAACCCCGATGTTAAGGACGGCGTGCAGAAGATCCTGGTTTCCACCAACAGCGTGATCGCCCTCATCGCGCAGTATTTGAACAAGGCCAAGATGGAACTGGGGCAATTCACGTATTTCATCATGCCGTTCGACATAGCCAAGACCGTGCGCGCCGCCGTCGACAACGTTCAGGTGAACGCCGAGCAGAAGGGCATTTTTGTGACGGCCAAACTTAAGGAGGACGAGGTTCACAACGTCAAAGCGGACGAAAACAAGGTTAGGGAAGCGATCGGGAACATCCTCGATAACTCCATTAAATTCACGAAACTCGGCGGCGTGCTCGTGACCGTGACCGAGGATAAAGAGCATGTCCTCATTAAGGTCGCCGATACCGGCGCCGGCATTACCGCTGACATGATGCCGCTCCTCTTTAAGAAATTTTCCAAAGATGACGCGCAAAAGAACATCATGGGCAGCGGCCTTGGTCTCTTTCTTTCAAGAACTTTCATTGACGCGATGAAGGGGCGGATCTGGGCCGAGTCGGAAGGCGAAGGCCGCGGCGCGCAATTCTACATTGAACTGCCCAAGGCATAAAAAAAAGAGACCTCGCTAGCGGGGTCTCTTTTTTGTTTCAAATTTAGATCAAGCCGCGTTCTTTCATGGCGGCTATTATCCGATCCGCATTCTCCTGCGTGCCGGTCGATCCGGTCGTGTCGAGAACGAGATCGTAATGCTCATGATCGAAATAATTGTTTATTCCGTAAAGCCGTTTGAATTTTCCGATGTAGCGCTGCATACGAATATCGTTCACCTTGACCGCTTCCTCGATCGAGGCATATTCCGGTTCATCGGTCCGATGGCCGGCGACTTTCTTGTCGTCAAAGATGCGCCGCCCGCCTTCGGTCGGGTCGACCGTCACCAGGATCTTGAAGGAATTCGGGATCAAATGCCAAGAGATCTTGCCTTCAATGATGATATTGTCCTCGGTCTTTCCGAGTTTCTTTTGATAGCCGTCAACTTCATGATCGGCTTCATCGCCGCCGGACAACAGCTCGTCAATGGTCTGATTTTTTTCGGCGGCGATCTTTTCCAGGATGTTGCCGACGGAATAAAATTTCATGCCCAAGCGCTTGGCCAGTTCTTTGGCGACCGTAGTTTTTCCCGCGCCCGGCGTGCCGGCAATGGTGATGATCATGTTTAGGGTTTAGGGATTAGGGATTAGGGATTAGTTTTTCACTAACCCCTAACCCCTAAGATCTAATCCCTAGGGAACGTTCTTGAATTCCGGCGGCAGGGGGGATTCGTAAGCGACCTCGTTCCCGGCCATGTCGGTGAAACCGATCTTTGAAGCGTGGAGCATCAGGCGCTTGGCTTTGACGCGCGCGTCGTTGGGCGCGTAAAGCGTATCGCCGACAATGGGGTGCCCCATGTGCTTCATGTGGACGCGGATCTGGTGCATGCGCCCCGTTTCGGTGGTGATCTTCAAGAGCGTCGATTTTCGTCCGCTGCGCAAAATTTCAAAATGCGTGATCGCGTCTAGCCCGCCGGGTTTGACCGACATTTTTCCCTTGCGATTGCGGCCGACCGCCGCCCTGATCGTGCCCGACGGCTGGGCGACGACGCCGAGAACCAGGGTCGTGTATTCCTTATTCATTTTATGGTCAGCGAACTGGCTCTTCAGGTATTCGTATGACGCCGGCGTTTTGGCCGCGATCATGACGCCGGAAACGTCCCGGTCCAGCCGGTGCACGATGCCCGGTCGATGCGCTTCGCCGACGTTCCTAATGAGCGGGTCGTAAGCCAAGAGGCGGTTCACCAGCGTGCCGGTCTTGCGTTCGGCCGTGGCATGCACCGTTAGTCCGGCCGGCTTGTCGATCACGAGATAGTCCTTGGTTTCGGCGAGGACCGCCAAAAGCCCCGGTTCCTCCGGCAATTCTTTGGCCGAAGCGGGGAGGGTCGTCACTTCATCGCCGGCTTTGACGCGCAGTCCGGCGCCGGCCGGCTTGTTGTTGAGGTTCGCTTCGTTTCTTTTGATGATGTGGGCGACCGCCGAGCGCGTTATGCCAAGCTTCTCGGCCAAGAAAATGTCGAGCCGCTTCTTTGCATCAGATTGTTCAACGATGAATTTCATATATATTTTTTTGTCATTCTGAGCCCTTATGGTCGATCTGTCTAGGGCGAGGAATCTCAGAGTTAGATTAGGGGTGTTGAGATCCCTCATCGCCTCGGCTCTTCGGGATGACGAAGCGCCGGATTCAACATTAGACATTCGACATGCGGATAAAGCGCTCCGCTTCTTTCCGGGTCTTCACTTTGCCTTGTAATTGCTCTTCGCGCAAGGCTGCGATGATCATGCCAACCCTGGGCCCGGCTTCGATCTTTAGGAGTTTCATGATCTGCCCGCCGTTTATGATGGGCGGCGGCAGCCGGCGTCCGGCGCCCAAGCTGGCCAGCTCGTCGAGCCGCTCCATGAGGCGAACGAGTGATTTGAGGTGGTCGGGGCCTATTCCGCCTTCGGGCACGGCGGCCATGCCGTCGCAGTACATGACCATGAGCAGGTCGCGGCCGGGAAGGTTGGGGTTGAAGAAATATTTTTCCAGCGTGTTCGGACGAATGGCGTCTATTTGCCCGTTAAGCACGAACAGGTGGTTACGGACGAGCCAAGCGAGCTTCTCGGTATCGATGTCAAAGCCTTCGGCCGCCGAAAGCGTCAGCCGCTTGGCGATGGCCTCGGTCATTTCCGCGCCGACGCGATCGTGATTGGTGTAGCGGACGCGATCGGTGCCATGCTCCTCCGGCGTTTGCATGGTCGAGGGCTTGCCGATGTCGTGGAAGAGCGTGCCGAAATAGACCATGGCGTCGGGTTTTTCCGAATTGAAGATTTTTTTGAAGCCGTCATCGTTCACGCGCGAGAGCGCGAGTCGCGTATGCGTCCACACGTCGCCTTCGCTGTGGAAGTTGACCGGCTGTTTGCAGCCGCGCATGGGGAGGAGCTCCGGCATGAGCACTTCGGTCGCGCCGCTTTCGAACCACAGGTCGAAGGCGCGAACCGGGTCGCGCGTCAGCGCTTTGGTGAGTTCGCGGGCGATTATTTCAGTCGCCACGACGCGCATGTTGCCTAACGGCGTGGAATGATAATCATTCACATGCGGCATGAAGACGCGGATCGCGCCCATGGTGTGCGCTTCTATATTGAAACCCAACTGGCAGGCAAAGCGCAGGCCGCGCAGCATGCGGGAATAGTCTTCGCGGAATCGTTCGCTCGGCTCGCCCACGGTACGGATCGTTTTGGCGCGCAGGTCTTTTTGCCCGTCGAACGGATCGATGAGGCAGGGCTTTGGAGTGAGCCGCAGCGCCATCGCGTTCACCGTAAAGTCGCGCCGCGCCAAGTCTTTCTCGATCGGCAGTTCCGGATCGGAGTCGATCGAAACGTCGCGATACCCGCCCGAGTTGAACGAGTGCTCCGTCCGCGGCAGCGCGATATCGATTGCCATGATCTTCCCCCTCTCCTTTTCAAGGAGAGGGTTGGGTGAGGTCGGCGTATTTTGCACGAACTTCCATACTCCGAACCGTTTGCCAACTAGATCAACGCGCCCGAGCTTCTTCAAGAACTTCTCCAGCGCGTCCGGTTTCACCAGCCGCACGACCAGGTCCCAATCCTTGTTGTCGTCGCGCCCCATAAGCGCGTCGCGGACCGTGCCGCCGACCAAATAGAGCTCGCCCTTAGGAAAGGCGGCTTTAAAAGCCGAAATGAGCGGCTTGATCTCCCTCCGGTTCTTAAGGGCAAGGAGTTTTGGCGGCAGGGTCTGGTTCATTCATACATCTTACGAAAAAAAACAACTCCCCGCCAGCGTAAGGCAAGGGAGTCAATTGAGACGGTAACGCCGCGCGTACATGGTGGCGACCGCTTGTTTGAAGTTTGGCGCTAAAGAACCTGATTCGCGAAGCGCGGCGTAATAAAGGGCGTTCAAGGAACAGGTTCGTCCGTCGATCGAGATCGAACGTTCTCGCCGGTGCATGCTGGCGATGATCGTTCCAACGGAATCATCATCGACCAACTTGTCGTCGTCGCTTGCGACCTCCGTTTCGAAGAGGCGGCAGAAAGCCACCAGGAAACGGTTGATCGTCGGCCGTTCCTTGATGCCCGAAAGCGCCGCATCCAATTCAGAAACCGCCGGCGCCAGCATGGGAAAATCTTCAAAGAACTCCGGCCGCTCGATATCGAAGATCGTATTGCATTCGCAAAGATATTTGCGTTTCATCGCAAGCCTCCTTTTTGTCCGACGCTTCACCCTAACAAACCCCGCAAAACGCGTCAATCAGCTAAAATCCCCGCCAACTTCGCCGCAAGTTATTGCCGCCCAAGCGATAGACAAACGCCGGTAAAAATGATAGAAGTTAGAGGTACATTGTCATTCCCACGAAGGCGGGAATCCAATCTCGATTGGTCGTCGTAATGTCGCCCAATATAGATTGGATCCCCGATACCGCTCGGGGATGACGAAAAAAGAGACTGTTATCCCTGCGAAAGCAGGAAACCAGAAAATTTGTTTCTTGTGTGGGCATGGGCACGTAGCTCAGCGGTAGAGCTGACGTCTTATACACGTCTGGTCCTAGGTTCGATCCCTAGCGTGCCCACACAAGAAACAAATGGTACCCCACCACAGATTTTATAAAAGTATGACACAAGCTGAATTGGAAAAATTGCATAAAGATTCCGCGAGGTATTTAGAAACGACAAATCATGCTGTTAGTGAAGTGATAGTCCCACAAATAGAAAGTTTTAAAAATACATATAATAAATACCTTAAAGAGCTTGCCACAGCGGCTGGTGTAATTTCAGGTGCGGTGACCGCTCTTTTGTCATCAAATATCAATAGAGTGGAATGGCTCGCTGTTCTTGGATTTATATTTTTGGTGATTGTGGTCGTGTTTTCTTTCTGGTCATTGAAAAAGGGGATTGTGGAATCGGTGCTATATATTCAATATTTAAAGAGTTTGTCGCAGGAATTAACAGACTTTTCTCATAATGTTGTTAGATTTTCTAGAGGAGAAATCACACCGGAAGATTTTCAAAAAACAGAACTGGAATTTAAGGGTAAATATGATAAACAGAGAAATGATCATCGCGGGGTGGAAATAACGAATAAGGAAAACGAGATTTTATTGAAAATGACGAAGTGGTATTCAGAAATAAATATTTTGTTTATGTTATTTTCTGTTGGAATTATACTGGTTGCACTCTCGACTAGCATTCCATTATTTAAAACGGGTCATGTCCATGCGAGTATCTATAGAGAACATAATTTTCAATGGAAAAAATAGACTCTATAAAAATCGGCATTCAGGGCGGGATGGGGAGCTTTAATGAAGAGGCTTGCCGGACTTATTGCAAGCAAAAATCGATCTCGTCCTACGAGGTCGTTTATCTTTATACCTCGGACCGCGTGATCAAGGCGCTTGAAGACGGGGAAATAAATTTTGGCATTTGCGCCATTGAGAATTCGTTGGGCGGATTGGTTTGGGAAACGATCAATGCGCTCTCCGAATTCAATTGCCGCATCATTGACAATTTCGCGATCATCATTAACCACGCGCTTTTGGGCGTGCCGGGCAGCACGATCGCCTCAATTGATACGATCATGTCGCATCCGCAAGCCTTGGCCCAGACGCGCGGAACGCTCGCGCGCGATTATCCGGGGAAAAAACAGGTTTCCGGGGAGGGGATCCTCGTCGATCAAGCAACGGCCGCCGTAGCGCTTGCCGAAGGCCAATTGCCGCCCACGACGGCGGTCATCGCCTCGCGCGTTTGCGCCGAGCTTTTCGGTCTACAGATATTAGCCGAAGGTTTGCAGGATCTGGAAGAGAATTTAACGACCTTTTTGTGGATGGAGCCGCGCAAGTAATTTTCCTTGTTTGCTGGTATATTGATTGGAAGGAAGTATTTTTATGAAAAAATTTCTTGCGTATTTCTTCGGCGGAATTGCCTGCATGGGAGTGGGGGCGGGGTTTTATATTGCCGTCGCGACTTATTCGCGGCCGGCGGCGGCGAGTTTGCCGTTTGCCAGACAGATGACGACGACGGACGCGGTCAATGAGCTGTTGCCGCTGGTCGGCAAGTCGTTGGCGGGGAAGGTTAAAGTTGCGGTCACACCGGCACCGCTGCCGACGCCGGTCGCCAAGCCAACGACGATCTTTTTCGGCGGCGATATCATGTTGGGCCGCGCGGTGGCGACAAAGATCGCAAAAAACGGGAGCGAGGCGTTTTTTAACAAGATCAAAGATCCGGTATTGTCAGCCGATTACGCTATCGCCAATTTGGAGGGCCCGCTCACCACGATCAATACCAGTCCGGGTAATGACATGCGCTTTCATTTTGATCCCGCATTGACGGCGCAACTGGCGAACTCCGGGTTTGACGCTTTTTCGCTTGCCAATAATCACGGACTCGATCAAGGCGCGCAAGGGTTTATTGATACGAAAAATAACTTAATCGCGGCGCACTTAGGATTTTTCGGCGATGCTTCCGACGACAACGGTTCAGTTTTGCGCTTTACCGTCGGCGGCAAGAATTTTGCCGCGATCGGAGCGCAAGACGTTTATCGGCAGATCGATCCGGCTGCGATCGGAACGGAGATCAAAGCGGAAAAAGACGCGGGAAATTTTGTCATCATCTATCCGCATTGGGGCGTTGAATACCAGCACAGCGCGAACGCGCGGCAAAATACGCTGGCGCACGCCTTTATCGACGCCGGCGCGGACATGGTTGTCGGCTCGCATCCGCACGTGATGGAGGGAGTCGAGATGTATAAAGGAAAGCCCATCTTCTATTCGCTCGGCAATTTGGTTTTCGACCAGTATTTTTCCGCCGACACCCAAGAGGGGCTTGGCCTGCGCCTGAATATTGCCGCCGACGGTTCGACCTCCGTCGATCTTCTGCCGTACAAAATCCCGCAAAGCCAGCCGGTGCTCGCCAACGGCGATCAAAAAGTAAAGCTTTTGGACGCTCTCGCCTCGTATTCGCCGCCCGCGCTAAAGGATGAGATCATTGCCGGTAATATAAAATTTTAACCTTAGGCGTAGAGGGTGGAATGACGCCTGTTGCCGAAAACGGCGTTTTTTGATAGTGTGGATATTGCGTTCTTTTCAGAGATTATCTTAAAAACAACCGCATCCAGGAGATGGCAATGTTCAGAATGGTCCCGCCAGTCATCAGAGGTTGTAATGCATCCGAACTTCAATCTATCGTGAGAGAGTATGGAGATCCTCCGCACGATGACCATGAAGTTCTAACAGCAAAAGAAGGAGATGATCCCGATCTTCCAAACTACGAACCGCTGCGGCAGAGTCTTGCAGATTCGGTGCGCGCCAATCATCGTCATGATGACGAGGTGGGTGCTGTACCCGACGAAGATGGTCCACCGCTTAATACCGATTTGATCCTGCTGACCGGTGGTGGAAGATCAAATTTTGGTCTCCTGCCAGATCCCGTGCAGCCGAATGTTCATGATTTTTCCGGCAATTGGGATGGTATTGTCGGAAGAATAGTGGACGCGAGCGTAGAAGCGCAAAACCGATAGTCGAACGATTGACTATCATAACGCCGGCTTGCCCTGTTCGGGTGTCGGCGTTTTCATTTATCGATTAATAAGGTATAAATAACACATGATTGCTTGGATAAAAGGACTGGTCATACGCAAAGGCGAGAATTGGCTCATTGTTGACGTGGCCGGTTTGGGATATCGCGTTTTTGCCGCGCCAAGCGTCGCCCTCTCCGCGAAGCTCGGCGAGGAAATAGCGCTTTGGACCCATGAGCAGCAGCGCGATGACGGCCGCGAGTTTTACGGTTTTGCGACGGCCGATGAGCTCGAATTTTTTTGGAAACTCATTACCGTTTCCGGCGTCGGACCGAAGATGGGGCTCACCATCGTCGGCGCCTCGAACTTGAACGCGGTCAAGAAGTGGATCGACCAGGGAAATATCGCGGCCCTTTCCGAGATCCACGGCGTCGGGAAAAAGACGGCGCAAAAGATCGTGCTGGAGTTGAAGGGCAAATTGGCCGATGCCGATTCCGGCGGCGACGAAGCCGCCGACGCGCTCGTCGGGCTCGGCTATTCGCGCGAAGAAGCGCGATCGGCCGTCATGGGGATCGAGGGCGCGACCGTTGAAGAACGGGTCAAGGCGGCGCTGAAGCGGTTGGGGAGGCGATAGTGTTTGAATGTCGAATCCACCTAAATGCTTCGTGAAATAACCGACAAAATTGAGTGGGAGACATTGCATCAGGCCCGGACCATTTCGTCGGGCGATTTTTTGCAGTCGTGGAATTGGGGCGAGTTTCAAGCTTCGCTCGGCCGGAAGGTGCTGCGGTTTGCGGGCGACGGTTCGCTGGCGCAAATCGTCGAATTGCCTTTGCCGTTCGGGAAAAAATACTGGTTCTGTCCCAAGGGTCCGATCCTCGGGACCGGGCAGTGGACGGTTGATAACGCCTCGGTCAAAGAATTGAAAGCCAAAGCGCGGTCGGCGGGGGCGGTATTTTTGCGCATCGAGCCGCCGGAGGATCCGACGGCCATGAATGATCCGCTGGGGGTCATTGAGGTGCGGACCATCAATCCGTCCGGCACGTCGATCATCGATCTGCAAAAGACCGAGGATGATCTTTTGGCGGCCATGCATTCCAAAACGCGATACAACATCCGCGTCGCCGAAAAGCACGGCGTCGCGGTCGAGCGCCACGCGGACGCCGCGCCGGTCATCGACGAGGTGCTAAAGCTTTTTTCCGAGACGGCGGCCCGCGACAAATTCAGCCTGCATCCGCACGAATATTATAAAAAACAGTTGCTCGCGCTGGGCGAAAAACAGACTTTTGTTCCCGGAACCAAAGCGCCGCATCTGCTCGTTTTCACCGCCAGTCTTGAAGGGAAAATGCTGGCCGCCGCCATCATTATGTTCGACCGCGAGACCGTGACCTATTTGCACGGCGCATCGTCGAACGAGATGCGCAACGTCATGGCGCCATACGCTCTGCATTGGGCGGTCATGAAGCGCGCCAAGGAGCGCAATTATAAATACTACGACTTGTGGGGAATTTCCGACGACCAAAAGTCCGGCTGGGCCGGGATCACCCGCTTCAAGCGCGGCTTCGGCGGCGCCGACGTTTTTTCGCCCGGCACCTTTGACTTGCCCGTGAACAAGTTTTGGTATAGCGTTTACACGCTAGTCCGCCGGTGGCGCGGATAAAATCGATTTTTGCGCCCATAGTCCAATGGATAGGGCATAGGCCTCCGAAGCCTGGGATCCAAGTTCAATTCTTGGTGGGCGCACCAAAAAACGCCGATTCAAGTCGGTGTTTTTTTGATACTTCAATGCGTATTGATTTTTTGCGCGCAAACATCGGCCGCTATTCAGATATCTTGTTGAAAATGATATGATGGCATCGTGCTAATTATCGCGTGTTTAATGGTGAAATAAATGCGGTGTAATATTTTTTTAACAGCGTTGTTCGTGTCGGCGGGGATTTTATTATTGGGAGCGATGAACGGCGCCGTTGCACAAGGGACGCTTGTCAAAGGATCGTCGTCGGCTGTCTACTATGTCGGTTCCGACGGCAAGCGTTACGTTTTCCCGAACGACAAGACGTACTTCACGTGGTATGCCGATTTCTCCGGCGTGACGACGGTGACTGATGCGCAATTGGCCGCCTATGCCATAGGCGGTAACGTCACTTATCGCCCCGGGACGCGTCTTGTGAAGATCCAGTCCGACCCCAAGGTCTATGCGGTCGATGGCGGCGGCGTCCTGCGCTGGATCAATTCCGAGTCGGCGGCGGCCGTGCTCTTCGGCAGCAACTGGAGTGCGCAAATTGACGATCTCAATGATTCGTTTTTTGTTAATTATGTCGTCGGCGCCAATATTTCCTCGGCTTCAGATTTTAGTCCGCTCGCGGCTAGGGAAAATGCGATGACGATCGATCTTGATAAAAAAATTGGTACGAACATCCCCGTTGTTCCCGTTGCGCCGCCGACGCCGATTGGTCCGGTTTGCGGCAACGGCAAGGTTGAAGGAACCGAACAATGCGATGGCGGCGATCGTTGTTCGTCTTCCTGCGTTTGGACAACAAAATATCAAGCCATACTGTTTAACCAGCCTGGCGGATCTAGTGATTACACAGTTGGGATAGGGGATAAAATCGCCATTGGCGACGGGATCAATATTAGGATCGATGACATCAGCAATGCATCCAGTTCTTACGGTTCGCGCGTGAGCTATTCTATTTGGGGAAAGGATACAAATAAGGCCTGCAAGCTGGTGAGCGCAAGTGGGGAGTTTTGGACCAATATGGACGGCTATAATTTTAGGGAATTCGCCGACTCGTTCTTAGAACTCGTAAGTGTTGCCGGGACAAAAGCGACCATTCGCCAATATTACGGGAATGCCGCGCGTGTCCGCTGCGACGCTATCGCCGGATGGAAACAACCGCTCGCTTGCAGCATGTATCCGTCAAGTGATCATTACTTTGTCAGCAATGGAGATTTTAACGCCTTTTATTACGGAGCGGGTGATCAATTGGCGGCGGAGTATTATGCCGATGCCTTTAAGAATTGTCGGCAGGCTTATATCAAAAAGATCCCGGCGCTTGCCTCGATCGCGCCTATCGGACGCTCGTATCGCCAGCTTTATTCGGCGCTTGAATCGGTTAACGCTTACAGTACGGATTACGAGAGGGTCTTTATATCAAAAGCGCATTTTGACCCGAATGACCCTTCCTCTTCGGGAATTTCACAAAAACTTTCCTGGATAAGCGATAATTCGTGCCCCATGCAAGAGGGTGCAATCGCTCACGAGCTGGCGCACATGCTTTTTGCGCGAACATTTTTGCAAGGCGCCTACGACGGCGGCACAAAGACGGAATGGACGGACGCAAATGCCAATAAAGAGCCGGGTTCGATTACGGCACAGGAAGGGTTCGCTCAGTATATGACTACTTTTATCTCCAAAGATTCTCCATCGGCCGCCGCAAAGTTGAGTAGCGATTATTGGTCGTCGTTCTGCGCCAAGGATCATTTGCTGAACGCGCATCCCGGTGATTTTTATGATTTTTCAAAAGCATCAGCCGACCAAATGTCGTACAAGAATATTTTTGAAGGAAGCGGGTTTGGGGCAAATATATATCAAGCTGGTTATTGTTTCTATAAACGGATCAATGACGACTGCGGCGATGCTTCAATGATCGATCTGTTAAATAAGGCAATTCAATATGATGGCAGCTCAATTGCGCATCCGACCATGTTCAAATATCTTTCTGACAGTTGCGGCGTCGATAAGGTTGTGTCGATAATGAATGATTTTGGATTTGATCCGGCGCTGGTTAATATGTCGCAAAAATGGCCGAACGCCGGTTTCGCCAACGGGTTGGACCAAGCGGGGTGTTTAGCAAACTAATCGACGCATTCTTAACGAATCGCATTATGAAAAAGACCGTTTTGATCATTGGGGCGCTCGTCGCCGTGGCGCTTCTGGGCGCCGGGTGCGCGCCGCAGCCGATCGTTACGGCGCCGCCGGCCGTTACGATGCCTGTTGCAAATCAGCCGGTCGTCGACCATGGACCGGTCACAATAGGGTATGGTTATCCGGAATGGGGTTTTAGCGTGCAGGTCCCGAATGAGCTGTTCGTTGAAGCGCTCGTCAAATCGCAAAATGCCACCGCGCCCCCTGAAGACGTTTACACCCTGAACGCCCGCACGCCAAGCGAAAATGCGGCTTACAAATTGAACAAGCAAGATGCTTTCCGTCCGTCGCTCACGATCGAGGTCGCGTCCAACCCTTCGCAGCTGTCGGCGCTTGATTGGGCCAAGGCGCACGAAGCCGACGTGCCGGCGGATGCCGCCGCCGTTACCGTCGCCGGCAGCCGTGGAATAAGCTATGCCGATCCCGCCGTCGGCTTGACCGCCTATATTTTCCCGGCCGATCCGAAAGCGCCAAACGGCAAAATGGCCTCGATCATGGCAACCAAAGACATAACCGCCGACCAGCTTAACGCGGTCGTCGATTCCGTCGCTTTCGGGTATACGGAGCCGCTCCTAATCGAGCCGGTCGATCTGGCGCCGGCGGTCACTTATTTGCGGGAAGGATTGCTCCGGTCGCAAGACAAGAATATTCTGCAAACGCGCCTCATCGCGCCGTTTACCGCTTACTATAATGAAACGGAAAAATACATCATTGCCGTCGCGATCACGGTGCCGCAAAAGCTAGGCGCGCCGTATTCGATCTTGGCGATCGATAAAAACGGCGGCCACGACGAATTCAGCTTCGGACAATTCGGCAAGGATTACGAAACGTGGATCCCGGACTGCATGAGCGCCGCCGATTGCAATTTTTCCCCGGCCTTCAAGGCCAAGTACCCCGAGATCGTGAGCAAGTTCAAATAGATCATAGAAAAAACGCCTCATTTACGAGGCGTTTTTCGATAGTCTGAACGGTTGACAATGCCGTCATTTATGATAATCTTCCACGAAGCACTTGAACAATCTTGTCACCAAGGAGAACGGACAAATGCACAAAAAAGTTGCGGAAGTTTACGGCGAAGGCGAAGTTAGGGGATTGCTGGCGGCGATCGATGAAGCGATCGGCGACCGACTGATCCCCGCACCACAAGATGTCGAGGAAGATACCGGCGCGGGATTGTTGTTGTCGCAGATCAGGGTGATGAACTGGGGTGAGATGGCGACGGCGGTCGCTTCCCGGCGCGATGGCGGCGGAAAACTCATCGCTACGTGCGCGGTCGCGTCTTTCGTTTTCGGCAAGGACTACACGGCCAGGCTCACTGTCCATCTTACTCGATCCGTTGCGCCCGGCGCGAAATGGTTGATGAGTTTCTCCAGAGAGATCAGGGGGAATAATTGGCTCGGATTTGTCGAGCATCAGGCGCGTTTCATGACGGCGATGGGGCTGGATGAAGGCCAAAAGCTTGAAATGGACGACCGCAAAGCTTTGGCGGTCGTGGGCGAGCTGACCGACCGGCTTCGCTAACGCCGCGCGCACCGTACCCAAGATCGCGATCGTCTGATCGCGTGCGGGTACGGTGTTTTTTATTTGCAGACATTAAAAAACTCTCCGAGTTATTCGGAGAGTTTTTTAATGTCGGTTCTTGTTAAGGCTGGACTTTTCCCGTTCCTTCGCCGGTATCGGTGGTGAGCGCCATAGCCGAGTTTGCCAGCGATCCGCCGGTCGCTTTGTCGGTGGCGGTGAAAGTGGTTTCGCCCAAGAGCGGAAGCACCTTGTTCGCATCGCTTGTTGCCGGCGCGATGCTTAAGGTGAAATCGGCGGTGATCGATTTAAAAGAGGTCGGCAGGCGATCAAGCGTCCAGCTGACCGATCGCGATCCGTCATCGTAGCTGACGTCGCCGGCGTCAACGTTTCCTTTTTGCACATACGATGCGCCGTCCGGCAGCTGCGCCGTTACCTTGATGCCGTTTACTTCATGCAGCGAATTCGAGATCACCCAAACGATGCGGTAGGTCGAAGTTTGGCCGGCTTTAAGCGGCACTGAGTCGGGGAGCAAGGCGGCAGCCGCGCTCACGCGCGCATCACTGTTAAGCAGGGTGCGAATAATCGGCGTAGAAACGGTTTTGCCGCTCTTTTTACCGTCGAACGAACCGATGAGGCCGCGGGCCGAAAGGTCAATATCGTAATTGCGATCACTCACGGTAAAGACCGAGGCGGTTGTTTTAAAACTGATGTCGATCGAGCCCTTGGCGCCGGCCGCGATCGAGCCGAGATCGGGAATTTCTTTTTTGGTCCAAGTGAGCGTATTGCCGGTTCGTTTGCCGCCGCGAATATCGTCGAGCGTGCTCCAATCGACCGGATTAACGCCGGAGGAGGAAGGCGTGCCGGCGGCGGTGAGCGCAATTTCGGCATCGCTGATCGTCTTGGCGCTGTCGTTCTCGTAGTCGACCGAAACGTGCATGGCTTCGCCCAAACCGACGGTGGCATCGTCAGACGAACCGTTTCTAATGATCGTGATGACCAAGTCGCCGGGCAAAACGTGGGTAATGGCGGCGGTCGGGGCGAACTCCATGAAATTCCCGCCGGGGGAAAGCGCGCCAACATCGGCTTTTACCGTTTGGCTGCCGGTCGTGCCGGCGGCAAAGCCGCCGGTCACGGTGAAGGTTAGCGGTTTATCGGCCGTCGGCGCCGGCGAGGTCCATGTTCGCGCTTCATTCGCGCTAAAGGCCGGAACGGCTTTTTTGATCACGATCAGTTGATCGGGATCGAATTGGATGTTGAGGTCGGGAATAACGGCGTCGGGCGAGAGATCGCTTTGGCGCGTTACGGTCAAAGTAAAAGTATGGTCGTCGCCGGGAACGGCTTCGTCGGGACCGGTCAGCTCGGCCGTAACGGCGGCGTCGGCGATCTTTGACGACCAAGTGGCCGGCTTTTCAAAATCAGCGTTAAAGTTGGCCGGTCGGTAGGTGAGCGACGCTTGGATCGCGACCGGTGCGCCAACGGCGTCAAGCAGCTGCGCCTTTAAAGTGATCGCGCCGCCGGCGCCGGCCGCGACGGTGCCAATATTCCACGAAGGCGAGCGCGTGCCCGTATCCACGAGTTGCGGATCGGATGAAATAACGGTGATCGAAAGCGGGAGGTTGAGGGTGAGCGACGCCCGCGCCAGCGGAATATTTTCGTTGTTCTGATAATGGATCGTCCAAGTTCCGACGTCGCCGGTGCGCGGCGCCTGCGGCCCGTCGATCGCGACCGTGACATTGTCGCCGTAACGCGCACTGCCTCCGAAACGCATGATCCCGGCCCAAGTGATCCCGGCTAAAACAAAAAGGCCGAGCACGACCGCCGCCACCTTTGGCCAGCGGCCGCGTTTCTTCGCCCGCTCAAAAGTCGTAAAGTCGGTCGGCTCGCCATTCTCGTCATTTTCATAGATGGCCTGCAGTTCGCGGCCGATCTCGAGCTTGGTGGCGGCGCGTTTTTTCTTCAAAGGGACTTGGTTTTCCTCCATAGTGTTTTAAATGAAGCATGGAACATGAAGCATAAAACATTCCGTTACACCCGGTTCCGTAAAGAATGTTTTATGTTGTGTGTTTCATGTTTTATAATCGAAAAGTTATCTCGCGATGATCGCGCCGATCACCTTGTCGGTATCAAGCTCGCTGGTAAACGACCAGCCGTCGGGCGCGGCGATGCCTTCCGGCGAAGCGTACGATGGATACCAGAACGCCGGCAGTTTCAATGTCGAATTTATTTCCGTGGCGCCGGCGCCGGATTGTTTGTTCATGATAAAGCCGAACGGCGCCGAGGGGGCGGTGACGGCGGCCATGCCAAACTGCTGCATGACGGTCGGCGCGGGGGCGACCGGATTAATGGCGAAGGGGAGAGTGTAATCGAAAGAAACGGTCGAGCTCCCGCCCGGGTCGGTTTGCGTCCAAACGCCGTAAACGGTGCGGCCGAATTCGTTGTTGACCGCCGTGCCGCTGTTCGGGTCATGGAGAACGGCTCCGGTCACCTCGGCGAGCGTTTCGTCGGGCGCGCCTCCCTCGGGCGGCGTGTCGAAGAATGAAAGCGCCGGCGGCTTGATGTCGCCGCTGGCTTTCAAAAGTTTGCTGCCTTCCGGCACGTACAGGCGCAAATAAGTGACGTTGCGCACGCCGGTGAATTGATCGCCCTTGCGGCCGTTATGCGTCAGCGTCACCGTTACATGGTCGGTAATGCTTCCGTCGTCGCTGACGACGCTCGCATGGCTGATCTTGGTCGCCATGACCGCATCGGTCTTGGCGCCGGCAATGTTCGCGCGGACGAGTTCAAGCGAGTCGAACCCTTGGGGGACTGGGTCGATATGTCCCGTCCAGCCGAGTCCGTCGAAAGCCTGTTCTTCGGCATCATTGGAAAAGGACATTTGAATGTCTTTTTCCTGGAGCGCCTTGGTGAAAATTCCGAGCGTGCGAACCGCCTGGTCGCCGCTTCCCGACACGATCTTTTGCAGAACGAGCGGCATCAGGTCGGCGATGAATTGTTTCGGTTTGCCGCTCGCGCGCGCCGTCGGGCTTTCGACAATTTGCTGCGCCGTTTGCAAGACGGTCGTGCTGGTGGCGGTAATTCCGTAGGCCGGCATGTTGATCGGCCCGACCGCGTCCAAGAGGTTGGCTAAGACCGGCGCATTGAGCGCAATGACGCCGTCGACCGAGGGGCCGGAGCTTTGATTGTAGAACCAGGTCAGTTTTTTGGCGCTGGTCGGGAAATCGGGGAACCAGTTGGCGTCTTGGAATTCCCATTTGGCGCGAACCAGGCGCAACGGGTCGGGCGAAAGGACGTTCGCCTTAAGCGACCCTTGCAAGTCGTAAGAGCCGCCGGCCGGCACCTCGACGGCTTTGATCGCGCCGCGGTCGACGTCGACCAGCGCGAACGAGCCGATGAAGCCGCCGGTCGGGCGAAGTTCGGCGTTGTTCTGGAAAATGACCAAATAGCGGCGCGTCTGCGTTTCACCCAAAATGCTCCGTGCGGCGGGGGCGACATTAACAAAGGCGTTCGTCAGGTCGTTCATCGCGGCAACCTTGCTCTTGAGCGACGCCAAATTTCCTTCGACGCCGGCGGGAAGCGCGTCGGCGCTGTCGAGTTCGCTTTGGGCCAGTGCCAAAAGGGGCTGCGCTTGCTGTGCCAGATCTTCGGCGCGGGCGAGTTTGGCCGTGAGGTCGAGCGCGGGGTCGTTCACAAAGTCGAGCGATCGCGTGAGGAGCGCGGCAGCGGTGGCCAAATTGCTTCCGGCGTCGAGAAGCGATTTTCCTGAACGGAACATGCCGCCGACCTGCGGGGCGTTTTCAAGAAGCGTATTGGCAACGCGGCCAAGGTCGGTCACGGAATCGCGCGCGGACGCGATGGCGGTTTGCGCGTCGGCGAGCGACGCGGTGCCGTTTAGCGCGCCAAGCGCGGTCGTGTTGGCATTCTCGGCCCGGGTCTTCACCGTTTCCAAAGCGCGCCAAGCATTTAATCCTTGAAGCGGCAAAACAATGGCGAGCGAAGCGCCGGCAAAGGAGACGAGCGCGCGGCGCAGGCTGAACGGGCGTTTCGTTTTTATGGCGATCGGTTTGGCCGGTTCAGTTTCAGAAACGGGAGCGTAAGAGGGCGCGTTTTGTTTTTCGAGTTTCGCCGGGCTTGGCGCGGCTTTGTTTTGCTCCGGTTTTTCCGAAGCTTCGGGAGCGATCCGGTCCGGATCGAATTTATCGACGGCCGCCATGCCGAGAGCGATCGGCAGAACGGCTAACTTGCCGGCGCCGACCGCCAGCGCTTTGGCGGCGGAAAAAAGAAAACGCCCGAAAGCGACCACGGTAAGCTGATCGAAAGTGCGCGCGGCGTTCGGTCGGCCGGAAATGGTGCGCGGCACCGTGACGCGCGTGAGCGTCGGCTGTTCGCTCTTGGTTTTTTTCTTCGGAACTCCGCTTGGCCGGCTCATCGTGATCGCGCGCAAGTCGACAAGGTGGGGGGAGGGGGCGTTAGGCGCGGTTTTTATAATGAAAGGACGCGCTTTTATTTTGGGAATGAATGGCGTGGTCGGGGCGACGAAAAAAGACATCGGCATTGCCGTTTTTGCGGTCTTTTTAGCTCGTGAAACTCGCGGCTTGGTTTGAGTCGCGCCCTTCCTTGGCATAGTCGACCATTCTAACACGATTTTTAACGGTCAAGTAGTGGAAAACACGGGGTGAAATTGATAAAAGGGATTAGGGCTTAGGACTTAGGGTTTAGGGTCATAGTTTAACCCCTAATCCCTAACCCCTAACCCCTAAATTTAGCGTATTCTCGCTGGACAAGCTCGGAAATATTTTTTTGGAATTTATCGGTTGAGAAATTTTCCGCATGGCGGCGGATCGTGAGCGGGTCGAAATTCTGCGGCCTGAGGTCCAAAAGGCGGTCACCCAGGGTTTCCCAATTTTGTTCGTCGATCAGTTCGCCGGTCACCCCCGGGATGACGGTTTCGAGCGCGCCGCCGGCGGCGAAGGCAATGACCGGCCGGCCGCTCGCCATGGCTTCGACGGCGGTAATTCCAAAATCTTCTTCTTGGGGATTGATGAAAGCAAGGCAGTCGCGGTAAAGTTCGGATTTTTCTTTGTCCGTTACCGTGCCGACGAATTGAACGCACGGCTTGGCGCGGCGGCGGAGGTCGTCGAGCGCCGGACCGTCGCCAAAGACCTTGAGCGGAATGCCGAGCCGCGAGCAGGCATCGACGGCAATGTCGAAGCGCTTGTAGTGCGCGGCGCGGCCGCCGATCAAATAGTACGAGCCGGGCTTGTTCGAGACGCTGAATTTGGCCAGCTCGACCGGCGGGTAAATGACCTGCGAACGGCGGCGATAATATTTTTCGATGCGGCGGGCGACGGCGCGGGAGTTGGCGATGAATTCGTCAACGCGATCGGCGGCGGCTTTGTCCCAAAGTCGCAAACGGGGGAGAAGCGACCGCACGGCGGCTTTGACGACGGGACCGCGCTTGAGGTCGGCCAGATACGAATGCGTGTCGCTCCACAGGTAGCGGGTCGGCGTGTGGCAGTAGCAAAGATGCAGCGCATGTTCGCCGGTCACGACGCCTTTGGCAAAACTCGATGACGAGGAGATGACCACATCGTAGCCCGAGAGATCCAAGCTTTCGACGGCGTTCGGCATGAACGGCAGGAACCATTGGTAGTGTTCGACCGCACCCGGTATTTTCTGGAGCCAACTGGTCCTGATGTCGCGGTCGAGGAAAAGAGGATTGGCGCGCTCCTTGTCGTGGAAAAGCACGAAGGTCGGAGCTTGCGGATACAAATCCTGCAGCGCCGCGAGCACCCGCTCCGCGCCTCCGTCTTGCACCAAATGGTCGTGTACCAAAGCGATTTTCATGGGCATACCTTACTATTATTCATAACGCGCAACAAGTGGGTATTTTTAGGCGAACGTTTAATAATTAACGCATGCCGTTATTTATTGTTCGAGCGCAGCGGAGCGAAGTCGAGAACCGGGTACCTCGGGGCTTCTCGGCTACGGTCGTTGTTTTGGAAAAGCATAGCTTTTGTAAGAGGGAGGGGGCGCGGGTTTTTTCTTTAGGTCCATTCGTTTATTAACAGGAAAAAGTATAAGAAAGCCTGTAAAAAACCGCTCAACACAGTTAAAATAAAATGGCCAATCAGGGCCATTTTATTGTTGCGGGCGGCTTGACAAAATCGATTAAGTGTGTTATACTATTTCTTGTAAGTGATTGATCTGCCGCCCCGCGTAAGAGACGGGAACGCAGAACGGTTGAAAATTAGGAGAGAGCCCGCGGTTAACGGGATATTTAACCACCTGATCGAGAAATCGATCATTGGACGCATTTGTTGTTGTCTCTCACAGACGAAACCAAATGCGTCCTTTTTTATTAAGCCCTTACGGGCGATTCATGAATCAAGAATCATGAATCAAGATTCGTCGAGCAAAGCTCGACTCCGGTTCGTTGAGACAGATGAGGAGAGGGAACGCTTGGGCAAACTCACCCTTGGTGATCAGGCCCGGCGCGGCGCAAGGCTTTGAAACAGATCGGCTCACCCTGATCCGTTCCAGCCCCAGGCCATTTAACGGCTCTCGCTTCGGCGAACAGCCTCCATTCCCTTCTCATCCGTCTCCGCGAACGGCTCCCAAGGTTGGGCGGCCGCGGTACGGAACAAAGAAAGAGGATCGCAATGATGTACGGAAGTGTGGCCCACGAAATGCTCATGTTGGCTCATGGAGCCAACGGCGATGGAAACATCGCTACCGACCCTGTCAGTCCATTTGATCTGGAAACGCTCTTTGCGGATGGTCAGGGCGGTGATGATCTGCCAAACGACGAGGAAGATATTTCTTCCGAAGTAACCATCGAAGACCATCTTCAGAACAGCGCCTCTTAGCGCAACACGCCCGTCGGAGCGGATCCGATCAATAAGGGGAACGAACGCGTTCCCCTCACAACTCTGGAACACGAGCATCGCTCTTGTTCCGAAGATGCGAAACGAATGCCAAAATGCTTCGTGGCGACAGATGAGGATTCAATCTCCTTGTCCGTCTCCGCGAACGGCTCCCAAGGTTGGGCGGCCGCGGTACGGGGATCAGAAAGGACAGTTCCATGTACAAGACATCAGCTCGCAGCGCTCTCGTTCAATCCGTCATGGCAGCGGCCAATCGTACTCCGGGCCAGCTCGGCGGCCGCTTGCTCTCGGGCGATGTGCCCGAAGCGGTGCTGGATGCGCATCGCGCGTCCAAGGACAAGCCGGAACCGACGGCGCTCACAGGCGGAGTCCTGATCCGCAAGGGCGCCGCCACAGCCAGCGCTGCGGCCTAGCCGCATCACGCCCGTCGGAGCGGATCCGATCAATAAGGGGAACGTACGCGTTCCCCTCACAACTCTGGAACACGAGCCATGCTCTTGTTCCGAAGATGCGAAAAATGCACATTACAAAGGAGACACTACATGCGAACTGGTCGAACCGGAGATTCTCGTCGTGACTTCCGCAAGTGGGGCCATCACATGGCTGCCGAAAGCCTTCCTCTGCTCCGTGCCAAGCACGCCGCTTATGACCTCGAAACGGGTCTTGAGGAGAAGTCCGAAATCGTACAGATCGATACGCATTGTCGCGTTGAAGTGATCGAACAGACCGCAACGTCCGTCGTGCATCGCGCGATCCTCGTTCTGCGCCACTCCACCGAAGAGGAACAACGCGGCAACACCATGTACACCGCCCCTCGCCGTCGCCGCAATCGTGGCTTCTACAGAAGCCATTACGGTTTCAATGATGGCGGCTTCGGTTTTGCGGTCAGGTTCGGATCATTCGATAGAATGGTCCGTGTTCACCAAGAACTTCGAGCGAGCAGACAACGCCACAACCATTATTTCTGGGGTTAGTATTCACGCCCGCCGCGAGCGTATCGCGGCACCGTTCGGCACTGCCTATTCAGGACGCGGGTCCGCATGAACAACATGCTTAGGGGAAATTAAAAATAGCGCGAGTTCAACTCTCGCCGGTGCCACAAATCAATCCTCGAACCGGTTCCAACGATTGGAGCCGGTTTTCTTATATATTTTTGTAAGTGCATTGCCGCCGGAACTCTCCCCACCCTCCCTTGTTCCAAGGGAGGCTGTGTACTAACCTTCGGAGATCGGTACACGCCCTCTCTTTGAAAAAGAGAGGGTAGGGTGAGTTCCGGCGTTATATCGATTGGATCAGCAACTCGTCTCGATCTGAGTCGAAAGAAGCTGTTTGGTGATGGCGGAAACTAGGCATATTTGCGATATCGCCGAACCCTTGGCAAAAAGACGCATTTGGGTTATCATGGCGTCTGTATCGTATATTATTACGATGCGCGATTGGCCAGGCGTTTGGCCGCGTTGCAAAATTGTTTGCTGGACAAAATTTTAACGGGCGCGTAGCTCACTTGGTTAGAGCGCAACATTGACATTGTTGAGGTAGCTGGTTCGATCCCAGCCGCGCCCACCAAAAAATCCTACCCAAAAAGTAGGATTTTTTGTATCGAATTTATCGAGATACAAAAGCATTCCTACAGCGAGGGGTTTTTGTTTTTGCCAAAGTATGGTAATTTCCGTCCGGAAAAGGACCTGAACAACATACGAGGGGAAGTAGCAATGATCAACACCGTAACATTGCTGTATTTTTTCGACGCCCATTTGCACCTGCGCATAGGCCATATGCTGCATTCGGTATTGCGCTACACAATGAAACACGCGCGTTATGCGCTTATCATGCCGAATACCAAGCCGCGCGCCGTGCTCACGGCCGATGACGTGATCCGCTACCGCGACGAAATTCGCCGCGCCAGGGACGCGATCAATGCGGACAGCCGGTTCGAACCGCTCATGAGCATCGAGATCCGCGACAACACGACGCCGCAGATGGTCCGCGACGCGCGGTTGGCCGGCGCGGTGGCGGGAAAGATATATCCCGTCGGCGTGACGACCAATTCCGAAGACGGTATGCGCGACCTGTGGAGCGTGGCCATGCATGACACGCTCTCGGCCCTGCGCGACGAGGGGATGCTGCTGTTGTTGCACGGCGAATACGATCGGAAGAACGTCGACGTGCTGTACCGGGAAAGGGAATTTTTGCCGGACCTGATCCGCTTGGCGGAGGGGTATCCCGGACTCCGGATCGTGCTCGAGCATGTCTCAAGCCGCCAGGGCGTCGAGACGGTGAAAGCACTCGGTCCAAACGTGGCCGCGACGATCACCCTGCACCACTTGCTGCTCACCCAAAACGACGTGATCGGCAACGGGATCCGGCCGCACCATGGCTGCAATCCCATGCCCAAGCTCTTCGACGATCGCGAAGCGCTGTTTCTCGCGCTGGCAAGCGAGAACCCGAAGTTCTTTCTCGGTTCGGACAGCGCGCCTCACTCGCAAGAGAAAAAGGAATGCGCGGTCGGCGCTTGCGGCGTCTTTTCGGCGCCGGTCTTAGCCCAGCGCTTGGCAATGCTCTTTACCAGCGTGGGGCAGCAAACGACGCTGCGAAATTTTGCCTCGCGGTTTGGCACAAATTTCTACGGCCTGCCGCCGATCAAGGAAACATTCGATCTCTTCGAAGAAGAAACGCTCGTCCCGGACAAGCTCGGCGAGGTCGTCCCGTTCCTCGCCGGAACCAAATTGGCATACCGCTACGCCTGAACCGTTCGGCCCGCCCCGACATCGTTTGCGATGTCCAGGCGGGCCTTTTTATTTTTAAGCGTGATGGTTGGTCGAATAAAAAATTGCGACCCGGGCGGGGTCGCAATATTCGGAATGGTCCGTCGTCTTAACGGCGCGATGCTGCGCGTCCGGCGCGATGATGCACGGGAAAGCGCGGGTCGTTGTTTTCGCGCGTCCGCCGGTTGCTGCCGCGGCCGACCGGTTTTCCCGATCCGATAAGATCTTGTGGCTCCGGCTCGGGTGCTTGATCGGCATATCCGCTCGAAGCGAGACTGACGCCGAACGCTCGCGCGAGGTCGCTGGTTACGCCGGCGCTCACAGTGGCACGAAATGGTTCGCGAGAATCGTCTTTGGACATTGAACCTCCTCTTATTGTTGTTCGGTCGAAGGAACGAAAAAACTAGCGATTTTTATTTAACGCCACGGTTTGGCGGATCGAGCTTATCAAGTCCTGTTCAAGCGCGCCAATGGGAACGCCGGTCGTTTCAATGCGGGCGCGTTTTGCCGAACCGGTCGGCTGCCATTTGGCGCCCAATTCCATCGCGTTCCAACCGCGTTCGGTGGAGATGATGCCTTTGACCACGCCTTCGGTCTGCGGATGTTCGTGCAGCAAGCAGACAACCTCGGCGTCCGGCGCGCGGCTCACCAATTCGTCGATGACGTCGGAGAGGTGGGTTTCGTCGGCGCCGGCGTGCATGAAATCGGCCCGGCCCAAGACCGACCAGACCAGCTTGTGTTCGCGGTCGGCTTTTAAGCGGGCGAGGACGCGGCCCCAAAGGCGCAGCGCTTCAACGGGGCGCGTGCGGAACAGCGCCTCGACGATCTGCTCGCGGCGCGCGCCGCGCAAGACCAGGCGGCCGGCGGTTTCCAGTGTGCGCGGGCTGGTTGAATTCGTCCGGAAACTTTTGGTTTCGCCGATGATGCCGGCGAGCAAACAGGTGGCCGTGTCGGCGTCCATGCGCTTCGCGTCGATCGCTTCAATGAGCGTGGCGATGAGTTCGGAGGTCGCGCCGGCCTTGAGGTCGATGATATTGATCGCGCCGTGGTGCTCGTTCGCGGGATGCGTGTCAATGTTCACGACCGGCGTTTCCTCGAAGAAAGCGCGGTGGTCGGAGAGCAGCGCGCCAAGCTCTTTCGGGTCGCGGACGCAAACGGCGACGAGCAGGTCGTGCCGCCAGCCGCCAACGGCGGAGCGCAGGTTGTCGGTGCTGACCGCGCCGGAGACCGGCGTTATTTTTATGTGCAAAAAACCGTCAGTCACTTCGTGGCTTAGGTCATGCAAGCCGCCGGGGAGCGGAATGCTTAAAATGGTGTGGCGCGGCGCGACCAAGTCGGGCTTGATCTTGCCGATGCCGGGAAGGAATGACAAATGCGGTTCGGCGGCAAAACCGGCGCAAATTATTTCGGCCGGCTTGCCGTAGGTTTCGATGAAGCGGGCCATGGCGAGGCCGCCGGCGAGCGCGTCGATCGTGAAGGCGGACGGCAAAACTACGGCCACCGAACGGCTCCGTTTGATTGCCTCCACAAACTGTTCATGAGGCGCTAACGCCATAATTTACTCCCGCCACGATCCGAAACCCCTCGGGTCGCCACATAGGGAATTCGTTACATTACGAGAAACCCGCTTGGCGGTCAAGGGGGCCGACATGGACCACATACCATATACCACGTACCACAGCGGAATGGTCCATTGTCCATGGTCCATGTTTTATTTGAATTTACCTTTCCGCCATGGTAAATTCAACGCATATGGAAGACCAAAACGAATTGCCTAAAGCCTACGAAGCCGCGCTTTACGAAGTGGGGCTTTATGAGAAGTGGGAAAAGTCGGGGTATTTCAATCCCGATAATTTGCCCGGGAATCCGCAGGAGCCTTTTACCATTGTTTTGCCGCCGCCCAACCGGACGGGGACTTTGCATTTGGGCCACGCCACGATGGCGGCCATCGAAGACCTGATGATCCGTTTTGAGCGCATGCGCGGCAAGCGCGCCCTTTGGATCCCCGGCACCGACCATGCGGCCATTGCCACCCAAGTCAAAGTCGAACAGTTGCTGATCAACGAAGGCATGAAAGATCCGCGCAAGGAATTGGGCCGCGAAAAGTTTTTGGAAAAAGTTCGCGAATTCGCCGAGCAGTCCGGGAAGCGCATCAACGAACAAATGCGCAAAATGGGTTCCTCGCTCGACTGGTCGCGCGAGGCGTACACGCTGGATGAACCGCGCAACAAGGCGGTCAATGAGATGTTCCGCATGATGTACGAGGACGGGATCATCGAGCGCGGGTATCGCATTGTCAACTGGGATCCGCAATTCCAAACGACGCTTTCGGACGAAGAGGTGCTGACAAAAGAAGTGAACGCCAGGCTCATCACTTTCAAGTACGACGCCGCTTTCCCGATCGCCATTTCCACGACGCGGCCGGAAACCAAGTTCGGCGATACGGCGGTCGCGGTGCATCCCGACGATGAGCGCTATAAGCAATTTGTCGGCAAGGTTTATGAACCGGTTTTTTGCGGAAAAAAGATCAGTGTCAAGGTGATCGCCGACAAGGCGGTCGATCCGGCTTTCGGCACGGGCGCCTTGGGCGTTACTCCGGCGCACTCGATGATCGACGCGGAAATAGCCGAACGCCATGTTTTGCCGACGGTCATTGTTATCGGCAAAGATGCGAAGATGCTGCCCGAAGCCGGCGCGGATTTTGCCGGGCTCACGGTCATTGAAGCGCGCAAGAAAGTTGAAAAGACACTCGAAGCCGCCGGTCTGCTCATCAAAGTTGAAGATACGGCGCAGAATTTGCCGGTGGCCGAACGCGGCGGCGCGCCGGTCGAACAAATTCCCATGCGCCAATGGTTCGTGCGCGTCAACAAGCAATTTGTTTTGCGCCAAGACACATTGGGCAAATGGAAAAAGGGGGAGCGGGCGACGCTCAAAGAACTGATGGCCGAGGCCGTTAATTCCGGCCAGACCAAGATCGTGCCGGAGCGTTTCGATAAAACTTATTTTCACTGGATCAACAATTTGCGCGACTGGTGCATCTCGCGCCAAATTTGGTTCGGCCACCAAATTCCCGTTTGGTACCCCCCATCCGTCATTGCGAGCGAAGCGAAGCAATCCCATGATGAAAGCTCGGAAGCCCCGGTCTTTGGAACCGAATCTCCCGGTGCCGGTTGGGAGCGCGACCCGGACACGCTCGACACTTGGTTCTCCTCCGGCACGTGGACCTTCTCGACCTTGGGCTGGCCGGAGCAAACTGACGACCTTAAGCGGTATCATCCCACCTCGGTGCTTGAAACCGGCTACGACATTTTGTTTTTCTGGGTGGCTAAGATGGTACTAATGACGACTTATGCGTTGGGCACGGTGCCATTCAAAAATGTTTACTTGCACGGCTTGGTGCGCGACGAACAGGGGCGCAAAATGTCCAAGTCGCTCGGGAACATCATCGATCCGCTGGACGTGAGCGCCAAATACGGCACCGACGCCGTGCGCTTGTCGCTCGTGATCGGCACTTCGCCGGGCCAGGACCAAAAAATGAGCGACGAGAAGATCGCCGGTTTTAGGAATTTCACCAACAAGCTCTGGAATATCGGGCGGTTCGTTTCGCGCGCCGAAAGCAAAAAGAAAGAAATGTCGATCGCCGACCGCTGGATCATTTCGCGCTTGAACGAAACGGTTCGCGCCGTGACCGAGCGCCTGGCGAGCTTCCAGTTCTCGCAAGCCGGCGAAATGCTGCGCGATTTCACTTGGACGGAATTCGCCGATTGGTACGTGGAAATTCACAAGCGCGAAGGCAACGATGCGGTGCTCCGCGAAGTGTTCATGACGCTGCTGAAACTCTGGCACCCGTTCATGCCGTATGTGACCGAAGTGCTTTGGGATAAACTTGGCGGCGAAGGGCTGCTCATGATCGCGCCGTGGCCCGCGCCGCATGGCGAGCCGGACCTTGAGGCGGAAAAGATCATGGGCGGACTCCAAGAGATCGTTTCCGCCATCCGTTCGATCCGCGCCGACTACAAGGTGTCGATGGACAAGTTTATCGAAGCCGTGGTTGAAGCGCCGCTTTATGCCGAAGAGTTCAGTGCCTTTGAGCCGGTCATCAAGATGATGACGCGCGTTGAAACATTGAAGATCGCGGGCGAGATCGCGCCGCCGGAGCAATCGGCCACGGTGACGGTCGGCGCCAACACCGTCTCGATCCCGCTGGCCGGATTGATCGACTTGGACAAGGAAAAGAAACGCATCGAGTCCGACATGGCCGAAACCAAAACCTTCGTTAAGAACATTGAAGGCCGTTTGAACAACCAAGAATTCGTCGGCAAAGCTCCGGCCAAGGTGGTAGAGGGGGAGAAAGCCAAACTAGCCGAAGCCAAAGCCAAACTGGAAAAACTCGAAGCGCAACTGGCGGAATTGAAATAACGCCGTCATCCCGGACCGTGATCCGGGACCCAATCATCACCTGGGCAGCGTTATCCGACCATGCAAAAACAAAAATTCCGCCCGCCTGCCGCCGGCTGGCGCGGGTGGAATTACCATCACGACGAGGTACCGAGGAGTTTGCTTGCTGGGGTGGGGGTTCGTAAGGGGGAGGGACAGGCTCAGCGAACTCGTGCCCCGCCCCCTTACAAAAAGATCGTTCGTTCATTCTACTACCTTAACGGCGTCCGATAATGATTGGATCCCGATGGCACTCGGGGACGACAAAAGCTATAAGTTGCAATAAACAAGACGGCCATTGACAAAATGGCCGTCTTTGCGTATATTAAGGCGTTCTCTAACGGAAGGAATGAAAGATGAGAAACAAGGCGATGTTCATTTTAGCGATCGCGATTTTGGCCTCATCCTGCTGGGTGTCGCCCGGTCCCGGACCATGGGCCCCGATCGGTGAGGTCAAAGTCGTGAACGGCGACGGCGGCGTACGCGTGATCAACGAGACGGATCTGTGCGGCGTGAACGTGGTTTGGGAGTATCTTAGCCAAACGGTGACGTTCACGAACAAGAACGATCATGACGTGAGGGTCGAGTACACCGATTATAATCGTTTCCCCGGTGCTTGGGGAAAACGGCTGTCCGACCACGAGAGCTTTAGTTCGCGCCAGATGACCTACCGCGGGAAGAAGGTTCATGTCCGCGCGCGCGACTTCGCGTCGGGCGGGAAAAATTGCGATCAAACGGCGAACGTTCTGTTGGCCCGATGAAGATTAGGAGATCGGACTCGGCCAGCGCTAAGTAGCCGGAACGCGCTTTCGAACGGAGCTGCAACCTGCGGCTCCTTTTTTATTGCCCGCTGGACGACGGGGCGGGTAAAAGATAAAGTTACATGTGCTACCAAGAAATCTATGGTCACGCCCGAGCAGCAAAAATGGATCGATCACTTGAGCGACGTCAAAACCATTGCCGTCATTCCTTATGACCCGACCTGCGAGGAAAAATTCTTGCAGGTAAAAGCCGCCGTGCAAAACCTCTTCGGCCAAGACCAGCCGGTCGTCCATTCCGGCGCCAGCGCGCTTAAAATTTCGGGGCAAGACGAGATCGACATCTACGCGCCGGTTCCGTTCGCGGCTTTTGAAGCTTCGGTCGAATGCATGAAGACGCTCTACGGCGAACCGCACAGCCTATATCCGGGAAAGCGCGCGCACTTTTTGACCGCGATCGGCGGAAAACATATCGACGTTTTTGTGATCAATCAAGACGACGGCGGCTGGAAAGACAGTGTAAAATTTCATCAGCATCTGTTATCGCATCCGGCTGATCTGGAGCGCTATCGGCTCCTTAAAGAAAATAACGCCGGCCTGACGGTTCGCGAGTACTATAAGAGGAAGACGGAATTCATCAATGAAATACTGGACGCCGGGGCGGCAAAACGATAAAGTGACTGCATATGGCGAAAAAAGCTACTGAAGAACAAATCAAGGAAATTTTAGGTCGCGGCGTTGCAAACGTCATTGGCGTTGAACGCTTGACGGAAGCCCTTAAAAAGGGCGAAACTTTGCGGTTTAAAATGGGGCTTGACCCAACTTCGCCGGACATTCATTTGGGACACGCTGTCGGTTTGCGCATCCTCAGAAAAATGCAGGAGCTGGGACACGAGATCGTGGTCATTGTCGGCGATTACACGGCGCGCATTGGCGATCCGTCGGGGCGCTCAAAGACGCGCCCGCCGCTCGAGCCCGAAGCGATCGATGCCAACGCCAAAACCTACCTCGCCCAGGTCGGAAAAATTCTCGACGTAAAAAAGATCGACCTGGAAAAAAATTCCAAGTGGCTTTCGAAACTGACCTTCGCCGACCTGATCAAGCTCGCGACCAACTTCACCGTCGCCCGCACGCTGGAGCGCGACGATTTCGCCAAGCGCTACAAAGAAGGGATCGAGATATATTTGCACGAACTGCTTTACCCGCTCATGCAGGCTTATGATTCGGTCGCGATCAAAGCCTCGGTGGAGCTCGGCGGAACGGACCAGACCTTCAACATGCTCGCCGGCCGCGAACTGCAGAAAAAAATGGGCTTGCCCGAGCAATCGGTCATTTCGTGCCCGCTCTTGGTTGGATTGGATGGCGTCAACAAAATGTCCAAATCATTGGGCAATTACATCGGCATTACCGAATCAGCCGAAAGCATGTACGGCAAGATAATGAGCATCCCTGACGCTCTCATCATGAGCTACTTTGAGCTGGCGACGGAAATGCCGCTCGAGGAGATAAAGATCGTGAAGAAAAAGATGGATGAGGGCGAGAATCCGCGCAATATAAAGATGTGGCTGGCCCGCGAGGTCGTCGCGTTGTATCACGCCAAGGGCGCGGCGGAAAAAGCCGAAGAAGCGTTCGTGAAAACCTTTCAAAAGAAAGAAGTGCCGGACGAAATGCCTGAAGTAAGGTTGAAAGTTGAAACCACAACGATCACTATTTTGGTTCGGCATGTACTCGAAGAACTGGGTTCAAAAGTATCAGGGTCTGAATCACGGCGCCTTGTTGAACAAGGAGCAATAAAGATTAACGGAGAAGTGGTTAGCAACCCTGATAGATCGGTAACGATTGATAAGTCGGGAATTTTGTTCCAAAAAGGAAAACGCATTTTCGCTAAAGTCGTGGCTAGGTAATATCATCAACTAACCGTCATTGCGAGGAGTGAGCCGAAGCGAACGACGCGGCAATCTCGTGAATATTGCAACCATGGTGATATTCCGAGGGGATTGCTTCGTCGGCTGAAGCCTCCTCGTAATGACGAATTATTAAGGGGGCCTGTCCCCTTAGGCCGTTATGTCGCCATTAAGCAAGATCAAAAATCAAATAATCAAAGCGATTGCCGAGGTTTATCCCGCTTCAACCTTGGTGGCTTCGGATATCGTTCCTACGCCCGATCCTAAGCTTGGCGACCTCGCCGTGCCGATGTTCAAATTGGCGAAAGTCGCCGGCAAAGCGCCGAGCCTCATCGCCGAGGAGCTGCGCGGGAGAATTTCCGGCGTTAAAGCGCTGGAAAGCGCGGAGGTGGCCGGGCCTTACCTTAATTTGCGCCTCAAGAAAGCGGTCGTGGTGAAAGAAGTGATGGCGGCGGTCGCCAAGGACAAGACCAAATACGGCAATGGAAAGGCGACGAAGGAAAAGATCATGGTCGAGTACGTCGCGCCTAACATCAACAAGCCTTTACACTTGGGGCATTTGCGGAACGCCGCGCTCGGCGAGTCGCTTTGCCGCATTTTGGAAGCGGCGGGCAACAAGGTTGTTCGCGCCAACTTGCTTTCCGACCGCGGCATTGGCGTGACCAAGGCGATGGTTGCATATGAGAAGTGGGGCGACAATGAAACGCCCGTGAGTGCCGGCGTGAAAGGCGATCATTTGGTTGGAAAATATTACGTGATGTTCGATCAGAAGCAAAAGCAGGATCCGTCCTTGGACGCGGCCGTTACCGCGATGCTACAAAAGTGGGAGGCGGGGGATCCGGCGACGCGCGCGCTTTGGCGCACCATGACGAAGTGGTGCATCGACGGGCAGAACGCGACCTTAAAGATGCTTGGCGTGAAATACGACAAGGTTTACCGCGAAAGCGCTTTGTATAAAGAAGGCAGCAAAATGGTTTTGGCGGCGCTCGAAAAAGGAATTTTCTCAAAAGACGAAAAAGGGAACATTGTTGCCAAGTTGCCGGGCCAGCCCGATAAGGTTGTTTTGCGCGCCGACGGCACGGCGGTTTACATTACGACCGACCTGCCGCTCACACTCAAGAAAATGACCGAGTTCAAATTGAACCGGTGCTTGTGGGTGGTGGGGACCGAACAGGACCTGCACCTGCGCCAACTCGTCGGGATCATGCGCCTTTTGGGCTATAAGTGGGCCGACGACTTGGAGCATGTTTCTTACGGCCATGTGGCACTGCCCGAAGGCCGGATGAAATCGCGCGAAGGCACGGTCGTCGACATTGACGAGCTGGTCCAGCATCTTTCCGAACTGGCGGCCGCGGAAATAAAAGAGCGCCATGATTTCCTCGACCAATCCGAGGTGGACAAGCGCGCGCAAGAAATTGCCCTTGGCGCCGTCAAATTTTATTTGCTTTCGGTTTCGGCGCCGAACGGCATGACCTTCAACCCCAAGGAGTCGCTCGCCTTTACCGGCAAGACCGGACCGTATTTGCAATACACCAACGCGCGGATCCAATCGATCTTGCGAAAAGCCATCGAGCACGGCTCGACCGGCGCCGGCCGCGTTGACGTGTCGGCGCTGACAACGCCCGCCGAGTGGCAGCTTGTCATGAAGCTTTCCGAATTTGCCGACGTTGTTTCGGCGGCAGCCAAGGAGCGCGATCCGTCGGTTGTTGCGCGCTATGGCTACGACCTCTCAAAATCTTTCGCCGAGTTTTACGAACAAGTGCCGGTCTTGAAAGCCGACGCCCCGCTTCGCCGCGCCCGCCTTTCGCTCCTTCGCGCCGTGAGCCTGGTGCTTGGCCGGAGTTTGCATTTGCTCGGTATTCCGGCGCCGAAAGAAATGTAACATCCTTAAGAACCAAGGGCCAAGAACCAATTTCCAAATAAAGTTTAATTATTAAGACGATAATCTCAAATTTAAACAGCGGGCCTTTGGAATTTATAATTCAGGATTTAGACATTGTTTGGAAATTGGTTCTTGGCTCTTGGTTTTTGCCCCGCAGGGTCTGCGTACAAAAAGTATTCAGTTAAGCGGTTTTTCCACTGGCTATTCAAGAGCATGTACTGTACATTAGTCATTAGACATTCGATATTAGTCATTAAGTCAATAAAATCCTATGTTCAAAAGAGAAGACGGAGCCGCCGGCAATGAAACCATCATCGCGAGCGGCGTAAAAGTCGAAGGCGATTTCACTTCGCCGGGCAATGTCCGGATCGAAGGAACGGTGATCGGCTCGGTCAAGGCCGATGGTGATTTGATCGTCACGGAAACCGCGACCATCCAGGCCGATGTCATGGCCGCGAACGCCATCGTGGCCGGCGAAATAAAGGGCGACCTGACGACCGCTGAAAAACTCGAACTCATGGGGACTGCCAAAATTCATGGCAACATCAATTGCCGCACTTTGACCGTTGAGGCCGGCGCTTCGATCGCCGGTAATTGCCAAGTGGCCCAAGAGAAGGCCGCGACCCGCGAGCGCGCTCGCGAAGGAAAGGCCGGCGACGAGGTCGAGGCCTAAAACTTTCCGATGTATCATTACATTTACGAAGCATTTTTAACCGACCCCAAATTCGCCAAACAGCTATCAACCATCGAAAACCGGCTGACCGACCTGGGCATTTACGGAAGCGTGCATCGTTTGGCGTTGTTTAAGACCATGAAAGGCACCGTGCAAGATGCGGTGCGCCGCGGCGCGAAGACCGTGGTCGTGGTGGGGGATGACGGCGCCGTGGCGCGCGCCATCGACGCGATCGCCGAATTTCCCGGCGTGGTTTTCGGCATCATTCCCGTTGGCGAAAAGAACACGATCGCGAAACTTTTGGGGATCGAAGACGCGGCGGCGGCTTGCGACATCCTTTCCGCCCGCTTGGTCGAGGAGCTTGATCTGGGCAAGGTCAACAAGCATTATTTTTTGACGACGCTCAATATTTCTGGCGCGGTCAAAGCCGAGTGCGACGGCCGCTACACGGTCTCGCCGATAAACGGCGGCGAAATTTGCATCAGTAATTTTTCCATGGACGAAAAAGGGCCCGGCGATCCGCGCGACGGGCGGCTCGAGACCATGGTGAAGACCTCGTCGCGCGGATTTTTCAAATCGATCTTCGCGCCGGGCCACGCCGCCTCCGGGCTTAGCGTTTTCCCGACCGCGCGCGTCGTCGTGCGCTCGCCGGAAGGCGCCCAGCTCACGGCGATCGCCGACGGCCAGCCGTATCAAGATGCGGAATTCAACGTCGAAATAGCCCCGCGCCGCCTCACCGTTATTGTCGGCAAAGGCCGGGCCATTAATTAATATGGGATTTGTTGACTTGCATTTGCATACCGTTAATTCCGACGGGATCGTTAAGCCCGCCGAAATGATCAAGACCGCCGCCGGCCATGGCGTTGGCATTATTTCAATTACCGACCACGACAATGTTAACGGCCTCAAAGAAGCGATGGAGGCCGCGCGCGAGGCGAAGATCAGGATCATACCCGGCGTCGAAATATCGACCGTCTGGCACGGCAAGCCGATCCATTTTACGGTTTACGGGTTTAAACTCGACGATCGGATCTTTTTGGATTTTCTTGACCGGCAGATCGAGAAACGAAGAACTTATTTCGCGGAAAAGGTTGAGGCGCTCGCGCCAGGGCTGGCCGAAGAGTTTCTTTTGGAGAATAAGGCGTTCACCGGAAATAACATGACCGGGAATTTCTTGGTCAAGAAGGGGATTTTCTCCGACATTGAAACCGCCGGCAATGCGCTCGCGACGGTTAAAGTTGCCGACCAGTATGTGTCGCCCGAAGAAGCGATCGCGGCCGCGAAAAGCGCCGGCGCGGTCATTTGCCTGGCACACCCGCTGGCGCCAAAAATTTCGTTAAAAAGGATCGATCCGTCGCCCGAGGCGCAAAAAAAATTGGTCGCCGAGCTCAAGGGTTTGGGCTTGGACGGGGTTGAATGCTATCAGTCCAGCCACTCGAAGGAGGATACGGATTACGCCCTTGAGATCGCTTCCGATCTGAAGTTGGTTGTTTCATCCGGCAGCGATTGGCACGGCCCGATCGAGGTTTTGGGCGAAGGCATGAAGGCATATATTCCCTTTTACGCCCCGTTCCCCGGCGCCCTTAAAACGCCGGAAACGACGGTCGCCGCGCTTTTGGAGCGGCTTGGCGTTGCCGTTGACAACGCTTAAAAATTCAAGCATAATCGACTGGTCGGCAATTTGACGGGCTCGGGTGGTGAAATGGCATACACGCTACCTTGAGGTGGTAGTACCCGTAAGGGTGTGGAGGTTCAAGTCCTCTCCCGAGCATCAAAAAATTCCACGAAAGTGGAATTTTTTGATTGGAAAACGAATTTTTGCTAGGGTAAGAACATGCACGCGTAGCTCAGCGGTAGAGCAATTCCTTTACACGGAAAAGGCCCCTGGTTCGATCCCAGGCGCGTGCACCAAAAAACATCCCACAAACCGGGGTGTTTTTTGCTTCTTTAAAATCTGCTATACTGAACATCTATGCAATACTTCATCGGAATATTGGGAACGATTGCCGGGTTCATGCTGGTTTGGAAAACGCCGGCGGTGTTGAGCTTTACCGGCCGCATCGAATTTGCGGAAAAGTATTTGGGCACCGAGGGCGGCTCGAGACTCTTCATCAAGATGGTCGGCGTCCTTATCATTTTTGTCGCTTGGCTTTACATGTTCAATTTGGGCGGGTGGATAATTTACAAGCTGTTCTTGCCGACCACGCCCACCCCATCATAAACATATGGCATTTCCTTCCAATAGCATTTTGCTCGACGCGCCGGCGGTCCTCGCGAAAGCCGGCGTCAGAGCGGGCACGACCGTCGCCGACCTTGGTTGCGGCACGAGCGGCCATTTTGTCATTCCTGCCGCGCGCATGGTGGGCGCCGCCGGCCATGTTTACGCCGTTGACATTCTAAAGTCGGTTTTAGCCGGCGTTGAAAGCCGCGCCAAGCTTGAAGGCGCGACCTCGATCGAGACGGTTTGGGGAAATTGCGAATTGCTGCGCGGCGTGAAGATCGCGGACAGCGCCGTGGACACCACGCTCGTCATCAACAACCTGTACATGACGAAGAACCGCCAGACCTTTTTGCGCGAAGCCGCGCGGCTGACCAAGGTCGGGGGCAAGGTCGTGGTCATTGATTGGAAGCCGGTGGCGAGCCCCTTGGGCCCGCCGGCCGAAAGCCGCGTTTCAGCGGAAGCGGTCAAAGCCGATGCGCTCGCCGTCGGTCTAAAATTCGCCGAAGCATGGGATCCGGCGCCGTATTTTTGGGGGCTTATTTTTACCAAGCTTTAGGCCAGGGTCCCGCGAACGGGACCTTTTAGGTTGCAGAATTTTTTAACATCGGGTAAGCTCTGGTGAATGAAACATAAAGCATGAAACATGAAACATTCCATCGAGCTCAGCTCGACAAAAATGCTTCATGTTGCGTGCTTCATGCTTCATAAAAATATGTCATACCTCAAACCCCTCATCACCTTAAGCTTCTGGTTCAACACCAATCCGCCGCCTTTTATCGCGCCGATCATGATCGGTTTGGGGATCCTGCTCATCATTATCCTTGGCGCCGGGATCGTCGAAAAATGGTTCGCTTATAACAAACGCAGCAACCCGCCCTTGCACCGCATTCTCTCGCGCCTTGGTCGCGCCGAGATCGCCATTGCTTTGATCGGCCTCTTTCTCTATTTCGTTTCGTATGAGCAGACCCCGGTCGCTTCGGCGCGCTTTTGGTGGCTTATCCTATTCGTCGCCGCCGTTGTCTGGAAGGTTTACATTGTTCGCGACATCACGAAACGCTATCCCGTTGAAAAGAAAGCATTTGCCGAGCGCTTAGCCCGAGAAAAATATCTACCCAAATAATATTATATCAAAAAAGACCCCTTGCGGGTCTTTTTTGATATAATATTATTTGGGTAAGAACCAACAACCAAGAACCAATTTCCAAAAAATAACCAAACACCAATATTAATTTCCAAGAAGTAAGCTTGGAAATTGGCCCTTGGTCCTTGGTTCTTACCCGAAGGTTATTATGTCCAACCAATCATTCGGAAAAATCGGGGAGCGGGCCGCGGCGGAATATTTGAAGAATTCAGGCTATAAGATAATGGCGATGAATTTCCGCACGCGCTGGGGCGAGATCGACATTGTCGCCAGGGACGGCGATTGCCTCGTGTTCGCGGAAGTAAAAACGCGCTCCGACGAACGTTACGGCGCGCCGGAAGAAGCGGTAACGCGAACCAAGCAGCAGCATTTGGTCAAAGCCGCGCAAATTTATTTATCGCAAACCAAGCAGGCGCACGCCCTTTGGCGCATCGACGTGCTGGCCCTGTTAAAACAAAACGACGGATTTTCGGTCCGTCATTTGCAGAACGCGGTCACGGGTTAGGTTGAACCGGTCGCGCGAAAATTTTTATTTTTTGAGACGAGGACTGTTTGAGCGTAGGAACCGCTACGCCTTTGCCTAGCGAGTTCCGCAGTCCAAAAAATACAAATTTTCGCGCGACCGGTTCATTTGAATATTTCCCTCGCCAACGCGGCGGCGTCGGCAGTCGTTTCCTCGATCGAACGCTCGCAGTCGATGTAATGGAGTTGCGTGCCGCGCTCGGTCCACATTTTTTTGAACCAATCCGCTTCATACTCGCGCGCGGCGCGGGCGAGAAAATCCTCTTTTTCAAATATGGCATTGTCGTCTTTCCCGGTGCGCCCGCCAAGCCGCGCCATCGCGGTTTTGGCCGAAAGCTTGGCGATGACCAAGTGGCCCGGCGCGTTTTCGATCGCAATCTTGTTTCCCGGAATGGCGCTCACCTCTTCGACCGACATCGGATTCTTCTGGAGCGGCTGATAGACGAGCGACGAGGGAACGCCGCGTTCTTGGATGACGAACTTGCCGGCTTCGAGCGCCGGAACGACCAAGCGCTTGTAGAGGATCATGCGGTCGAGCGCATAGCCGTGGGCGATGGAAAAAGCGTCGTGCTCCTGGCCTTTCCTGATCAGCTCTTGGCGGATGGCGATCCCGATCCAGGCCCAGGTCGGTTCAGTGGTCATGAGGATCTCTTCGGGAATCTCTTCGGAAAGGGGAATGCGCTTTTCCTTGGTGCACCAGTGCACCAAGTTGAAAACGCCGAGCCCGCGGCTTGCGAGTTCGTTGGCAAAGGCGTTCGCCAGCGTGCGCTTGCCGCTGCCGTCGATCCCTTCGAACATGATGAATTTGTCGTGTTTCATGGTCACGGTTCTCTTAAGATTTTTTATAGGTCACGAACGAGAAGCCGTCATGGTCTTCGCGCCAGCTTTCGCGCCAAACGATAGGATCGATCGGCGGAAAGAAGACATCGCCGGCCGGTTCTTGATCGACCAAGGTTATGTACAGCTTATCAACGCGGTTCACCGTTTGTTTGTAAATGCTCGCCCCGCCGCAAACAAAAACGTCCTCGTCTTTTAATTTTTCCCACGCGTCGTCGAGCGAAGAAAAAACCCTTACCCCCTCCGGGGCTGCAAAGTCCGGATCGATCGACAGGACAACAGTCTGTCTTCCAGGGAGCGGTTTGCCAAGGTAGCCCAAGATCGATTTAAAAGTGTTCTCGCCCATTAAGACCGTTTTTCCCATGGTGGTCTTTTTGAAATACTTGAAATCATCCGGGATGTTCCAGGGGATCTTGTTGTTCATGCCAATGCAGTTGTTCTTGGCGATGGCGGCGATGAGCGAGAAGGGCATAAAAATTACACGGCAATGTCGAATTTAATTGAAGGATAGCTTTCGTAACCGGTCATTTTGCTGTCTTCGTATTTCCAATCGTAGATGGAGGTGAAATTTTCCGTTTCGATCTTCGGCAACGGATATTTGTTCGGGTCGCGGGCGAGCTGTTCTTTGGCGCCGTCCAAGTGATTCAGATAAATGTGCGTGTCGGCCAGAAAGCCGATCAGCTTTCCTTCCTTCAATCCGGTTTCTTTGGCGAGCAGATGCAAGAGCAGGGCGTAGCTGGCGATATTGAAGGGGAGGCCGAGCATCGTGTCGACCGAGCGCTGGTTCCAAAGCAGGTTCAGCTTCCCGTCGATCACGGTCACCTGAAAGCCGTAGTGGCACGGCGGCAAAGCCATTTGCCCGAGCATGCCCGGGTTCCAGGCCGTCACCATCATCCGCCGGTCGTTGGGGTTGGTCTTTAGCGTTTCAATGATCCTTTTAAGCTGGTCAACGCCCTGGCCGGCGTAGTCGGTGCGATAATCGTCGTACGGCGCGTTAAAGTGCCGCCATTGAAAACCGTAGATCGCGCCCAAGTCCCGTTCATCGGCCATTTTCTTTTTGGCGTCATCGTCATGCCCGTAAGCCGCCTTTTTCGGATTGGCCCACTCGTCCCAAATATGGTTGTTCCGCTCCTTAAGCCAGTTCTTGTCGGTGATGCCCTTGATGAAGAACTCCAATTCCGAAGCGACCAGGCGAAAGGGGACCTTTTTGGTCGTGAGAAGCGGGAAGCCCTTGCCCATGTCATGCTCGAACATCGCCCCGGCAATGGCCAAGGTCCCGGTTCCCGTCCGGTCCTCCTTTTTCGTCCCGTTCTCCAAGATGTTCTTAACGATGCCCAAGTAGTTCTGCATATTCAGGGGGGTGTTAGCGCCTTGTATTATAGGGCTATCGGGAATATAAATCCAACTCGATCAAATCGCCCATATTTGACGCGCTGGACGTTTCCTGCTATAGTGATTGACTGGACATGTTGATATTCAACATGTCCTTTTTTATACCGTAGCCCCGTTGAACGGGGCGATCCGCGAATCAGGATTTAGGATCCACGAATACGTTATATATACGGATTCTTGGATCATGAATCTTGAATCATAATTCGTCGAGCCTGGCTCGACTCCAAATATGTCTAACCCCATCGTTCAAGCGATCAAGCAGATTTGCGACGAAAAGCAGCTTTCGGCCGAGGCGGTCCTTGAGACCGTCGAAGCGGCGCTCGCGGCCGCTTACCGCAAAGATTTCGGCGAAAAAAATCAGAACGTGAAGATCGTGTTCGACCCCGAGACGGGCAACATGCGCGCTTTTGACATTAAGACCGTCGTTGAGGATGAACTTTACGACAAGTACGCCAAGGAAGAGGAAGAGCGGAAAAAGGCGGCCGAGGAAGCTGCGGCGGCGGGCGCCAAGCCGGAAGAGAGAAGGGAAGAAAGAAAAATTGAGGCGCCGAAGTTGAACGAGGACGGCACCCCGGTCGCCGAAGAACCGGTCTTTAATCCGAAGTTGAATTTGTCGCTTTCGCAGGCTCGAGAAATAAAGAAAGATGCCGAACTTGCCGAAGAGATGAAACTTGAATTGGAAATTCCGGCCGCCTTCGGCCGCATGGCCGCGATGACGGCGAAACAGGTGATCACCCAGCGCCTGCGCGAAGCGGAGCGCAACATGGTCTATAATGAAATGAAGGGGAATGAAGGCCAGCTCGTTATGGGCGCGGTCCAGCGCCGCGACGGCCGCTTGGTTTTGGTCGACCTGGGCCGCATTGCCGCCATCATGCCGCCGGAAGAGCAGTCGCCGCAGGAAAATTATGTGCCGGGCGAACGCATTAAGGTCTTCGTCAAGTCGGTGACCCTCGGGATCCGCGGGCCGCAGGTGGTTGTTTCGCGCGCGTCGGAAGAATTGGTCAAGAAGCTTTTCACTTTGGAAATTCCCGAAGTGTCGTCCGGCACGGTCGTGATCCACAATGTCGCCCGCGAAGCCGGATCGCGCTCTAAGGTTTCGGTTTCCTCGGCGCAGGCGAACATTGATCCGATCGGTTCCTGCATCGGCCAGCGCGGCACCCGCATCCAAACCATCATTTCGGAATTGGGCGGCGAAAAGATCGACATCATCCAATACTCGGAGGACGCGGCCAAATACATCGGCATGGCGCTCGCGCCGGCCAAGGTCGGTTCGGTCGAGCTGAACGATGCCGAAAAGATCGCGACCGTCACCGTGCCGGCCGACCAATTGTCGCTCGCGATCGGCCGCGGCGGCCAGAACGTTCGCCTTGCTTCGTCCCTCACCGGCTGGAAGATCAACATCCTCGACTCCGGCGTTCCGGCCGCGGTTGAGGCTGTTCCTGCGGCCGAAGTCGCTGACGAGGTAGTGCCCGAGGAGGTCGCAAAGGAAGAAAAAGTCGAAGAAACGAAAGAATAGGATCGCCTGCCGTCGGAATTCGACATTCGACATTAGTCATTAGACATTTGGTTAAAATATTCGGTATGAAAGCTTTCTTCACAACCATTCTCTTCCAACCGATGCTGAACGCCCTCATGTGGATCTACAGCGTCATCCCGGGGCATGACATCGGACTCGCAATTATCGTGCTCACGATCGTGATCCGGCTCATCCTTTGGCCGTTCCAGCAGTCGGCGCTCAAATCGCAACGCGCGCTGCAGACGGTCCAGCCGAAACTCAAAGCGCTCCAAGCGCAATACGGCGACGACAAGGCCGCGCTCAACAAGGCGATGATGGAGCTTTACGCCAAGGAAAAGGTCTCGCCGTTTTCGTCGTGCTTGCCGCTCTTGGTTCAGCTGCCGTTCCTGATCGCTCTCTATCAGGTTTTGCGCTCCGGCTTGAATTCGGCCGACTTCAATTTGCTGTATCCCTTCGTTCATAATCCCGGCCAGATCAATTCCGTGGCCTTTGGTTTTTTGAAGCTGGCCGACAAGTCGATCCCGCTCGCGGTCCTCGCCGGCATTGCGCAATTGATCCAAACCAAGATGCTGCCGATGAACCGTCCGCCGGCCGGCGCCGGTCCGGGTGCCAAGGACGAGGACCAGCTCGCGAAGGTGAACAAGCAAATGCTCTATATCATGCCGGCCTTCACCGTCTTTATCGGCATTTCGCTTCCGGCCGGCCTCACGCTCTATTGGGTGGTTACGACGCTCATGGCCATTTTCCAGCAGTGGTTCTTCCTGCGGACGCATAAAGACAAGAACGATCAGGTGCTCGATACCGTTAAACCATAACTTTTTATGGACCTCCGCGAAGCGATCATCCGGACGGTCTGCTACTTCGATCTGTTTGACTTCCCGCTCACGCGCGAGGAGGTGAGAAATTTGCTTTATTCGAACGAGGCGAGCGCGGAAACGGTCGCGGCGGCCGTTGCTTTGCTTCTCGCCGGCAAGACGCTCAGCGAAAACGGCGGTTTGATCTCGCTCGCGGATCGCGTCGGTTTGGAAAAGACCCGCGCCGAACGCAAAGTTTTTTCCGATCGCAAATGGCGGCGCGCGCGCCGCTGGGCGCGGGTCTTTGCCGCGCTGCCCGGCGTTGAGTTCGTCGGCGTGGGCAATACGCTGGCCTATGACAATGCGCGCGACGGCTCGGACATCGATTTTTTCATCGTCACGGCGCCGAACGCCATTTGGCGGACGCGTTTCTTCTGCGCCGCGCTGGCGGCCAGCTTCGACCTGCGCCCGAAAAACGGCAACAATCGCGACAAGCTGTGCTTGTCGTTTTTTGTTACGACCGAGGCGCTCGACATGTCGGAGTTCGATTGTCATTGCGAGGAGCGAACGAATGAGCGACGCGGCAATCTCGCGGGGGATGCGCCGAAGGTCGACATTTATATGCGCTATTGGACGCGCCAGATGACGCCGCTTTCCGGGAACCAAAAGGCCGTTGAACAATTTTTCTCCAAAAATCACGAGGTTGCACCTCGTGAAAAGATCGGCCGACCGATTGTTTGGCGCTGGCTTTGCGCGCCGCTCGGCTTGTTGCCGGGAACCTTCATGCGCGGCTGGCAGCAGCAGCATTTTCCCAAAGCGATCGTCGACGCCGCCGCGCGTCGCGATGGTTCGGTGGTCATTTCGGACACCATCCTCAAGTTCCACGTAAGCGACCGCCGCGCCGATATTTACGACCGCTGGCAAAAGAGAGTAGAGTCAATACTATATGAAAGCCGCGAAACTCCTCGAACAAATTGATCGGTGGGGGACGGTTTTTCTCATTTATCTCATTCCTTGGGGCGCGCGCCTTATCTTTGTTCAGGGGGTTTTGGCCGGCGTTAACAGCGAACCGCAAACGCGGTCGCTTTTCGCCGTTGAAGTTTTGATCGCGATCATGCTGGTCGTGCGCCTTGCGGCGATCGCGGGCGAAAAGGACAAGATCGTTCGCAGCCGGTGGTACGCGCTTTCCGCGAGCACGGGGCTCTGGTTCGCCTTGGCCGCCTTGGCGGCGCTGACGCTCCTCTCCGTCATTGTCGCTCATGACCAAGCCGCCGTTGTCATTTCTTTTCTGCACCTATCCGAAGGCTTGGCGGTCTTTTTCCTGGTCGTGACCGCGCCTTCGGAGCGCGAGGCGCGCCTCGCCTTTGTCGCGAGCGCCGCCGTGCAATCCGCGATCGCGCTCGCCCAGGCTTTTTTCCAGCGCGTTTATCCCGATACTTGGCTCGGCATCGCCGCTCATTTTCCTGAAGTGTCCGGCACGAGCGTTGTTGAGGCGGCCGGGGAGCGATTTTTGCGCGCCTACGGTTCGCTGCCGCATCCGAACATCCTGGGCGGGATGATCGTCGTTGCCATTCTTTGTTCGCGGCCGCTTTGGCGCCGCTTTTCTGTTTATAGCCTCTCGGCATATTTCCTTTTATCGCTTGGCCTGTTCCTCTCCTTTTCGCGTTTGGCTTGGCTGGCGCTCGCCGCCGGGCTCCTTGCTCAATGGCTCTATGCGCGCCATGATCGGGTCTTTATTAAGAATGCCGCGGTCGTCGTCGCGACGATGGTCGTGATGTCAGGCTTGTTCGCGCCACTGGTCCTCTCGCGCGCCACTTCGACCGGGCGGCTGGAAGCCAGATCGATCGCGACGCGCCTTTCCACCTTTAAAGACGCGTGGCAACTCATTCGCATTCAGCCGTTTACCGGCGTCGGCGCCGGCAACTTTACCGCCGCCATCCTTGAGCAGGTCGATCCCGCAAGAAACGGCTATGCCCTTGAGCCGGTGCACAGCGTTTTTGCCGATATTTTCAGCGAGATCGGTTTCTTCGGCTTTCTCCTTTTTATTTGGATCATGTACTTGCTTGGGGTTTCGGCCTGGCGCTCCGGCAAAATCGGCTTGGCCGCCGCGCTCATCGTTCTGGCGCTGGGCGACCATTGGGGTTGGACGACGTTTGCGGGCGTGCTTATTTTTTGGGCGGGCTGGGGATTGACGCGCCGCGGCTGTTGCGACGAAGGCGTCATTCAGAAAGCCGGCGCGGTAATTTTGTCGCATGACGATCCCGGTCGCATACTGCTTCTTTACCGGGCCGGCCCCAACTATTGCGATTGGACGATCCCCAAGGGCCATATGGAGCCCAATGAATCGCGCGAAGACACCGCGCTGCGCGAGGTCAAGGAAGAGACCGGGCTGGACATCAAACTCATCGCGCCGCTTCCTGACCGCCGCTATACGACGGGCAGCAATCATCCGGCCACGGTCCATTTTTTTCTGGCGCGTTCGCTCGATGATTCAAAATTGCGCCTTGAACCGGGTTTTCCCGACAATCAGCTGAAGTGGGTCGCCCTCGACGAAGTTGAAAACACCCTGTCGTTCGACAACATGAAAAAATATTTCCAAAGCATTTTACCGATCGTCAAAACCGAAGCCGCCCGGCCCGCCAGCGAGGCTAAACAGCAATAATATTATTCGAGCGTAGCGCAGCGCAGTCTCAGCCCAGGGCTGATGCGCCTCGGGCACAGAGAATTACATATATATGAATTTTGCCAAGTTTGAAAAATTGAAAAGAGGCGACAAGGTGGCGATCATCTCGCCGTCTTTCGTCGCGCCGGCCGTTTGGCCGGCGGTTTACGAATTGGGGCTCGCGCGATTGCGCGACGTTTTCGGTTTGGTCCCGGTCGAATTTCCCGCGACCAAAAAACGCAATGCGACCGAGGCGGAAAAAGCGGCCGACCTGATCGCGGCTTTCGAAGACAAAGAAATAAAGGCGGTCATCACGACCTTGGGCGGCGATCATCAGGTCATGTATGTGAAGAATTTGCCGGCGGCGCCGTTTCAAAACAACCCGAAACCATTCTTCGGCTACAGCGATAATACCAACTTCATGAATTTTCTCTGGCTAAACGGCGTGCCGTCGTATTACGGCGGCGCGGTGTTCACGCAATTCGCGAAGAACGGGAAAATGGACGAATTCACGGTCGAATATTTGAATAAGGCGCTGTTTGAAACTGGTGAATTCGAGATCCATGCAAGCAATATTTATAACGACATCGGTTTGGATTGGAGCAAGGAAGAAAATCTGAAAAAATTCCGGCAATACGAACCCAACGAAGGCTGGCATTGGGATGGCGAAAAGAGCGCTGAAGGAATAACCTGGGGCGGCTGTTTGGAAACGATCGACGAACTGCTGCGGCATGGCATTAAATTGCCGTCGCTCGATGAATTCGAAAACGTGATCCTCCTTCTCGAAACCTGCGAAGAAATTTCTTCGGCCAATTATGTCCATCGCGTCTGCCGCGCTTTAGGCGGGCGGGGAATTTTGTCGCGCGTCAAAGGCTTGCTTGTCGGCCGCCCGAAGGCTTGGGAGTTCGGCAAGGAAAAGAACGCCGAAGAAAAAGCCGCCTACAAAATGGAGCAGCGCGAAACGATCCTGAAGATCTTCCGCGCGTACAACCAAACCGCCCCCGTCGTCCAAAATCTCGACTTCGGCCACACCGACCCGCAGATCTCCTTTCCCTACGGCGCCAAAGCGCGGATCGCCACGGACACTAAACAGATCTTTGTTCGGTTTTAACGGTGTTGGTGTCAGTTGTCTTGATAAAATTGCCTAAATGTAGCAAGAATTAGATATAAGCCAACAAGCTTTTTTATGAAGATCTCGAATCTACACAAACTATTGATCGTTTTGACGGTTGTTTTGCTCGCCGTTGCCGGCGCATATTTTTTTGTTCCCGCCAGAAAGAAAGCGCCAGTTATGGCGATTAATAATAATCAAAATACGAAGACTAACGCTTCGATCGTTTCTGATGAGGGCCTAGCGATATATAGTGAACCCGCTTTAGGGATTGAATTTCAATATCCAAAAAGCTGGGGTGATGTGAATACTTCGATCGGTCAAGGTGTTGGCGATGATCCGTTTTGGCAAGAAAATATTTTGGGCATGGGGTTTTTGGGTGGCGGAACAGATGAATCATCCATGAATTTGTCGCTTAAGGTAAAGCAGACTGATTTGTCCTTTAATGGTTTTCTGTCTCGTCCCGATATCAACATGATGAGCATAAAGAGTAAAAGAACGACAATTGCTGGATCTACGGCGGCTGTTGATGGTTGGCGTGAGTCTTATGAAAAGGTTGATGGTACCTGGGGTACTCATGAGTTTATTTTAATAAAAAGGAACGATATATATTACTACTTTGATTTTGGTGCTTTTTCAAAATTTCAAAAAAATGTTGTCCTTTTCGATAAAGAATGGGATGCGCTGCTCTCAAGTATCCGGCTGTTCAATCCAAGTTAGATAGGGGCGGGAGCAGTCTTGACAAAATTGCCTAAATATAGCAAGAATTAGATATAAGCCAACAAGCTTTTTTTATGAAGATCTCTAATTTGCACAAACTATTGATCGTTTTGACGGTTGTTTTGCTCGCCGTTGCCGGCATATATTTTTTCGTTCCCGCCAGAAAGAAAGCGCCAGTTATGGCGATTAATAATAATCAAAATACGAATACCAACGCACCGGTCGTTGCCGATGGTGGCATGACGGCATACAGCGAACCGGCGTTGGGGGTTGAATTTCAATATCCAAACAGCTGGAAGAAAATGCCTACAGCCTTAGGGGCAGACACGGGGAATGAAGTGGTTTTTTGGCGAGATATTTTGGGACAGGATTTTTGGAATAATTCGTCAGTGAATATTACGTTAAAAGTAAAGAAATCAAATTTATCGTTAAGAGATTTCTGGAATACACAGGGTGTTGGTTCAAACAAAAGTGGAAACGAAAAAAATATCAATGGCTATCAATCCATTGTCGACGGGTTTACAATCCAAAATATCAAAAGCGTTGATAACGCCGTTTCGTGGCAATCAGGTGGGGCTGCATTGATTAAAAATAATGATATATATTATTTCTTTCAATTTTCCAGCGCGTCATCTGATAAAGTTGCCACAGAAAAAAATGTCGTAGAATTTGAAAAAATATTTTCGACAATTAAACTTTCGGTACCGGTAAAGTGATGTCCGTGCCTGCCCTTGCTTGTAAGGGTAGCGACGGGCACCACCCAAGCGATGCCTGATTAAAAGCCACGCCAGAAAGGACATTGACAATGCATAGAGTAATGTGGTTCGTGATTGGAATTATCTTTTTTTCTTCAATCGCATCTTGTTCAAAAAATGAAAGAGAAGTTAGTGCTCAAAAAAAGGAAATAACAGTTGCGGGTTTGTGCAGTGATACATATTGCGGCGTATGGACTGATGCAGGATTTATTCCTGCCAATGATTGTTGTGAGGGCACTAAAGATTGTTGCGGAACGCCGTACGATAACGGGCTCACCACCTTTGGTGTTACGGCAACGTATCTGGGTTATCAAGCTCATTCTAACGGCTCTTGTACAGGTAACACGATGGGTTCCGGAATACGTCAGTGTGCCCAGTTCGTAAAGAATTTCTATAGGGTCGTTCTCAATCATGTATTTGGCACCACATGGGTCGATGCCGTCGGTTCAATAGCAGCGGTTGGAAAAGACTCGCAGAATTATACGGATCCGACATTCGTGTTTAATGTGAAAAATTTCGGTTGGAACGGAACGGCTGAAGCTCCGCGCGAAACCGATGCGTTGGTGTTCGGAGAACACATCGCAATTCTAAGGGGTATAACAAGCCGTACATCGGATGGTGGAACAATAAATTTCAAGATCATTGAAGAAAATGTTGTTTCAGCCAAGTATTGTCCAAAGAATGTTAGTTCGCCGAATAGCGGATATCAACGCGAATTTATGGTTCAATGGAATAGCCAAAAAAGCCATTATGATTTGGTGAACATTGAGACTTCGATAAAGCCCGCATATTATGGCTTCATTCGGCATAATCTCGCCGGCATATACGGCGATAATGGCTGGAATCAAAATGGAACGAGTGATGCGTTCCGCGCGGCGTACTTAAGGAACGGAGGAACGAAGGTCGGCTGGGGCTATGACAATGGCGGGTCGCCGTTCGTTCATTCGGTTCGCGAATATCTAGTCCAAGACTTCAAGAACACCGACCCAAGCAGCCAGTTCAGCGCCGACGGTCTGTCGATGATCGTCTATAACAGCTTGAGCGCGGTCCAAAAGGCGTTCTTGCTTTATGGTCCGCTCTACGGCGCGTACAAATGCATTCCCGCGACGGACAATGGTCCGCTGGGAGGCTTGGAAGCGCTTGGCGCGCCGACGACTGACGTTGTTGTACCCATCATGTATCCGTATATCAAGGTCAACGATGACTGCAGCTACGCCTATTCGTCGACCGCCGGCACCACGATGTTCCAGAACTTCGACAAAGGTTGCATGTGGGTTGATGGTGCAAAAATGGTGCACGTTCATCTGCTGTCGAAGTATTCGCGAAATCTCGGTTTTGGCAGCATGTCCAATTCCTGCGGCGCGAATCTTATTCAGGACTCAACGGTCTTGATGGGCGGTGCGATCAGCGCGGCCTCGGCCGACGACATTTGCACGGTCGGAAGCAGTACGTGCACCGGCACAGGAACATATCATGTCTGCGTCCGCGAAACATCGACGAGTTCGCCCTATTGGCTCGACATGAATTGCACAACAGGAATGGCTTGCAATACAACGGCTGCGGGCGCCTCCTGTGCTGCGGCTTCGTCGGCCACGCCGGATGCGGCCGTGGCTCAAACGACAGCGACGGCAACGGCGGTTTCGACAACGACTTCGTCGCCGGAATGTTCGCCGAACAACCTCGTCGTCGAATGCGGCATCTACTCGAATCGCGGCAACTGTCTCGACGCGACCAAACAATGCGTGAACGGAAAATGGGGCGCATGCATAAACGGTCACGGGCCGGAACCGGAAATATGCGGCAACGGGATCGATGAGGACTGCGACGGATTCGATCTGCCGTGTCCGCCCGAACCACAAACGGTTGTTCCGGAACCGCCGATCGCGGTCGTTCCCGAACCAGTTGCCGAACCCTCAATTGATGCGCCGGACCTAAGGGCGTTATTTCCGGACTTCTCAAATGTCGATGCCGCTGTTGCGCAAGCAATGCCGGAACCGCCGCCGACCGTTCCCGAACCGACACAGACGGCGCCCGAACCGGTTCCCGAGCCTTCGGTGCCGATCGTTCCCGAACCTGCGCAAGCAGGACCAGAACCGCAGCAACCGGCTGTTCCCGATGCCGGGAT
>Ga0265314_10000314_pt1 | contig 68677 bp, 56 predicted proteins | sample 4126metaG_FD_203106 | JGI IMG/M metagenome (GOLD analysis project Ga0265314, IMG submission 203106) | Rhizosphere microbial communities from Carex aquatilis grown in University of Washington, Seatle, WA, United States - 4-1-26 metaG | ecosystem: Host-associated > Plants > Roots > Rhizosphere >...
GAGAAGATGCGGATCTCGTTGCCGCGCCGATGGATCTGCACGCGGGCGCCGTCGAGCTTCCATTCGAGCGCCAGTTGGCCGTCGAACGCCTGCCACGCCGTCGCAACCGCGCGCGCCGACTGCGCCAGCATCGGTTTGATCGGCCGAAAGAGCTGCGCCTGCACGCCGGCGAGCTGCGCCGGGTCGCGTTTGATCATGGCTGTCAGCTGCCCGATGTCGCTCAGCGCTTGTTGCGCACGCCGCACCGTGTGTGACGACGTGCCGGCCAAGCGCGCCAGCGCGTCGACGACGATGCCCTCCTGCACGCCGTGTCGCATCTCGCCGACGACGATCTTGGCCAGGTATTTCGCTTCGATCGGGCTGGCGCGCCGCAGCAGCGCGGCCAGCCCCGCGACGCGCGCCGAGCGCGAGCCACCGCCGCTGATCGCCGCGAGCTCGACGAACGCGTCGCGCACGCCGCGCAGCGTCAACGGCGGGCCGCTCTTCGGCGCGTCGGCCATCGCCTGCGCGACCAATGCGCCGAAGTCCGCTGCGCCGGCCCACTGCAGGTCTCGAGGATTCGCGCCGGCGGTGCGCAGCGCTTGCCACACGGCGGCGCCACCGAGCGACAGACGGCGGCCCTGCGCTTCCGCAAAGGCGCGTCCGAGCAGCAGGCGCGTCGCGATCTCGGCGTCATCCGCGTCGAGATCCTTTAGATAGTCGGCGATCAGGCGTGCGCGCTCGAGCCGCCCGCTGGTTTGGCCGAGCTGTTCGGCGAGTTCGGCGAGGCGGCCAAATTGCGCTTTCGCCAGATGTTCGCTATCGCTGCTCATGGCAGAGGAGGCTCGCGTGGTCCTCACCAAGCGTCAGAAAGAGTTGTTCGACTATCTCGACGGCTACATCGCCGAGTGCGGCTACGCACCGACGCTGGAAGAGATTCGCGGCCGCTTCAATCTTGGCTCGCTGGCTACGGTGCACAAGCACCTGACGAATCTGGAACAAAAGGGCGCCATCCGGCGCACCTGGAACCACAGCCGCGCCATCGAGTTGGTGCGGCAGAATGCCAGCAGCGGCGCGGTGCAGCTGCCGCTACTCGGTCGCGTCGCTGCCGGGCGACCCATCGAGGCGATCGAAGCGGTCGACTACATTTCGGTGCCGGAAGAGCTCATCCGACGGCACAACACCTTCGTGCTCAAGGTCGTCGGCAGCTCGATGGTCAACGACGGTATCCTCGACGGCGACTTCATCGTCGTCGAAGAGCGCCCTACTGCCGACAACGGTGAGACGGTCGTCGCCGTCGTCGGCGGCGAGGCCACCGTGAAACGCTTCTATCGCGAAGGCCAGGGACGCATTCGCCTGCAGCCCGCCAACGACGCGCTCGAGCCGCTCATCGTCGACGACGCCGACTGCGCGCTGCGCGGCGTCGTCGTCGCGGTGCTGCGCAAGTATTGACGGCAGTCTGTTCGCCTAGTGGCTGTTACGCTGTCGCGGGCGATCCGAATCCGACGCAACGGCAGCAGCCAGACAGCTCCCCGATCGCGCGCAGTTGACGCGCACGTGCCGAGCGTCGTTGATGGGAAGACATTCCCCCACTCCAGGAGCTCCCATGGCGCAGCGCGCAGTCAGCGGTAGGACGATGCACGATTCGATTCCGGCGTTCGACGCGCCGCCGCGGCCGCCGGATGGGGCGCCGAACGTCGTGCTGATCGTGCTCGACGATCTCGGCTTTGCGCAGCTCGGTTGCTTCGGCTCCGACATCGCGACGCCGGCGATCGATGCGCTGGCCGCCGGCGGCGTGCGCTGCAATCGCTTTCACGTCACGTCGCTGTGCTCGCCGACGCGCGCCTGTCTGCTGACCGGACGCAATCATCACGCCGTCGGTATGGGCTTCCTCACCGACATTCCCATCGGCCTGCCCGGCTACAATGCGCGCATCCCGCGCAGCGCCGCGACGCTGCCGCGACTGCTGCGCGACAGCGGCTACAGTACCTTGGCGGTCGGCAAGTGGCATTTGGCGCCGCGCTGGGAGCAGTCGGCCTCGGGCCCGTTCGACCGCTGGCCACTCGGCCTTGGCTTCGAGCGCTACTATGGCTTCCTCAACGGCGACACCAATCAGTGGACCCCCGAGCTGGTGCGCGACAACGGTTTCGTCGAGCCGCCGCGCACGCCCGCGCAGGGCTATCACTTGAGCGAGGATCTCGCCGATACGGCGATTCGGCTGATTCAGGATCAGCAGCAGGCGACGCCGTCGAAGCCGTTCTTCCTCTACTTCGCACCCGGCGCCATGCATGCGCCGCATCACGCACCGCGCCAGTGGATCGACCGCTACGCCGGCCGGTTCGATGACGGCTGGGAGGCGTGGCGCGCGCGCGCCTTTGCGCGCCAGCTCGAGCTCGGGATCGCGCCGTCCGGCACCACGCTCGGGCCGCGGCCGCAGTGGATTCCGGTCTGGAGCGACCTGCCGTCCGATCAACGGCGGCTGTTCGCGCGCATGATGGAGGCGTTCGCCGGCTTCCTCAGCCACACCGACGCGCAGATCGCGCGCCTGTTCGATCATCTGACGACCTTGGGTGTCGCCGACAACACGCTCGTCCTGCTGCTGTCGGATAACGGCGCCAGCGCCGAGGGCGGTCCGATCGGCTCCTTCAACGAACACCGCTTCATTCACGATCAGCTCGACACGCTCGACGACACGCTCGCGCGCATCGACGACATCGGCGGCTTCCGCGCCTACAACCATTATCCGTGGGGTTGGGCGTGGGCTGGCAACGCGCCACTGCGTTTGTGGAAACGCTACACCTGGCTCGGCGGTGTACGCACGCCGTTGATCGCGCGCTGGCCGCGCCGACTGCCGGCGGCCGGCGCGGTGCGCACGCAGTTCTGTCACGCGGTCGACATCATGCCGACCGTGCTCGAGGCCGTCGGCCTGAGCGCGCCGGCCGTGCTCGACGGCATCTCGCAGCAGCCGCTCGACGGCGTGTCGCTGCTGCCGATGTTGACCGAACCTGCCGCGCCGGAGCCGCGCCTGACGCAATACTTCGAGATGCTCGGCAGCCGCGCCATCTATCACCTGGGATGGAAGGCGACGACCGATCACGTCGGCCCACAGCTCTCGGTCGAGCTCGAGCGCATCCCCGGCAGCCAAGACTTTGACCAAGATCGCTGGGAGCTGTTCGACCTCAGCGCCGACTTCGCCGAAGCGCACGACGTCGCCGAGCAGCATCCCGATCGTCTGCGTTCCATGATCGAGTTGTGGTGGGCCGAAGCCGGGCGCAATCAGGTGCTGCCGCTCATGGACTCGTTTCTCGGCCGCGCCAGCGCGCTGATTCCGCCGCCGCATGGGCCGCGATGGCGCGCTGAACTACGACCCGGCGGCGGCGCGGTTTCGGAAGATTCGATCCCACCGCTGATGGGCGGCTTCCGCCTACAGGCTGATGTCGAGATCGGCGCGCGCGCCTCGGGCATCCTCTGCGCGCTCGGCGATTGGAGCAACGGCTGGGCGTTCTACCTGCTCGAGGGCAAGCCGGTGCTGACCTTCAACCTCCTTGGGACGCTGTTCCGCTTCGCCGGCGAGCAGGCGATCAATGCGGGCACACATGCGATCGGCGCCGAGTACCAGTGGGGCGCGTCGGGCCGCACCATCTCGCTAGTCGTCGACGGCGCACAGGTTGCGCACGGCCCGCTGCGCCCGCGCCTGCCGATCCGCTGGCAGATCGGCGGCGCCGGCTTGCTGATCGGCCACGACCGCGGCTTCCCGGTCTGCGACGACTACGAAACTCCCTTCGCCTTCTCCGGCAGCTTGCGGCGCTTGCTCATCGAAGTACCGGCGCTGGCCCCGTCCGACGCACGGCTGGAGATCGCCGAGGCGCTACATCGCGAGTGAGGTGCCCCGCGGCGAAATACGCCGACTGCTCTGCGGGATAGTCGGCGAGCGGCGCATCGAGAACTAGCTCGCCGGGACTTGCAGGCCTGCGATCATGCCGCCGTCGACGGCGATCGCCTGCCCGGTGATGAACGACGCGTCGTCGCTGGCGAGAAAGCAGACCAGGCGCGCCACTTCGATCGGCTCGCCGATACGTTGCAGCGCGTGCGCCTTGCCGATCTGCGCGAGAATCTCTTCGCTCGCCTCGAAGCCGCCGAGCATCGGCGTGCGGATCACCCCGGGGCATACGGCGTTGACACGGATTCCCATCGGACCCATCTCGAGGGCCGCCGTGCGTGTCATGCCGACCACGGCATGTTTGGTCGCGGCGTAGGAACCGAGCCCGGGCGTGCCGATCAATCCAGCGACGCTGGCGGTGTTGATGATCGAGCCGCGCGCCGGACCGGGGTTCGCCATCATGGCCTGGAGGCCGGCTTTGATGCCGTAAAACACTCCGTGCAAGTTCACATCGATCATGTTGCGATGCGCGGCATCGTCCATACCGACGAGCGGCGCATGCGCTTCGATCCCGGCGTTGTTGAACAGCACATCGAGGCGGCCGAACTGCTGCACCGCCTGCGTGACGAGCGCCTGAACGCACTCGGCGTTACGCACGTCGACGGAGTGGAAAACGCCGCCGATCTCTTTCGCCACGGGGCCGCCGTCCTGCAGATCGCCGATGACGACCTTTGCACCGGCTGCCGCGAAGACGCGCGCGGTGGCGGCGCCGATACCGGACGCGCCGCCCGTCACGATCGCTACCTTCCCTGCCAATGAGCTCATTCGATTGCTCCTTTTCGCGCGGCCCGGGCTGGCCGCCTGCATCCGGTGGATTCTCGAGGTCGGTGACGGCTGCGCCGCTCAACCCGGCAGAACTGCCTCGTCGACACGGGTTGCACAAGCGGCACGCAGCAGCGATGTCCTGAACGCATGCAATATCTGATGCTGATCATGGAGCACCGCGACCGGCGCCAGCAGCGCAAGCCAGGCCGCGCCGAAGCTGAGCGCGCGCAAATGACGGCGTGGGGTGAGACATTGGCGCGGCGCGGCATCAGCAAAGCGAGCGAGTCGCTCAAGACGTTGCTCAGCGGCGTGCGTATCACCATGCGCGACGGCGCACGCGCCGTGGTCGACGGCCCCTTCGCGGAGAGCAAGGAGGTCGTGGGAGGCTTCTTCCTGCTCGAGTGCGACTCCAAGGAAGAGGCGGTCGCGATTGCCGGCGAGTGCCCGGCCGCCGAGTGGGCGATCGTCGAGCTACGCGAGGTCGGTCCCTGCGACAATCCCTGAGTTCGTCAGTCGCTCGATCTGACGATCCAGGTACCGCCAGAAGGCGAAGTTGGGACCGGTCGTGTCCTACTGCGCGCCTAGCCTCTTCGAAAACGCGCCGCGCTCGAGCTCAACGGCCCGTTCACCGGCCACAAGAAGGTTTCAGAGTTCCGCGCGCGCGCGACAGGGTCGCCTGCCGCATCGAGAGGGCCGCGGCGCTACCTCGCCCGAACCCTCCCTTCCAGTGCGCCTGTCGCGGCGCGTCTGCCGGCCAGTCACCAATCGAACGCCCGTTTGGGTCCCTTGACCTCTCATTCTGAGCGCGGGTAGGTTCGGCCGAGTATCCATCCGCGGCGGCGCGTCTGGCCGCTGCACTCGATTCAGAGGGCGCGCGTACACATGGCTGGAATCACTTCGTTTGGAGCATACATCCCGATGCTGCGATTGCCCTTTGCGGCGATCTCGGGCGGCGGTCGCAAGGCGGGCGGCGGTGGTGGCGAAAAGGCGATTGCGAACTTTGATGAGGACGCGATCACGATGGCGGTGGCGGCGGCGACGGACTGTCTGCGCGGCATCGACCGCAAGACGATCGGCGGCGTGTTCTTCGCCTCGACCTCGTATCCATACAAAGAAAAGTCCGGCGCCAGCCTGATCGCCAAGGCGCTCGACCTCGGTCGCGAAGTGGCGACTGCCGATTTCGGCGGATCGCTGCGCGCCGGAACGGCGGCGCTGCGCGCCGCCCTCGATGCCGTGCGCGCCGGCAGCGCCAAGAACGTCATCGTCGTCGCCAGCGATTGCCGTCCGGCGGCGCCGCGCTCGGCGGTCGAGCGCAATATCGGCGACGGCGCCGCGGCGTTGCTCATCGGCGATCAAGGTGTCGCGGCGGAGATCGAGGCGCAACACTCGATCAACGACGAGATCATCGATGTCTGGCGCCTCGACACCGATCAGTACGTCCGCACCTGGGAAGACCGCTTCGTGGTTGAGCACGGCTATCGCAACAGCCTGGTCGAGGCGGTGAAGGGGCTGTTCGCCAAGACCGGCAAGCAGGCGAAGGACTTCACCAAGGCCGCGCTGTTCGGCCCCGACGCGCGCAGCCATGCGGCGGCGGCGAAGTCGGTCGGCCTCGATCCGAAAACGCAGGTGCAGGACGCCTTCTTCGGGCGCGTCGGCAATACCGGCGCCGCGTTCGCGCCGATGCTGTTGGTGGCGGCGTTGGAGAACGCCAAGCCGGGCGATCAGCTGCTGCTGGCGGGCTACGGCGACGGCGCCGACGCCTTTTCGCTGCGCGTCACCGACGCGATCAAGCGTCTCACCGACCATCGCGGCGTGCGCTGGCATCTCGAGCGGCGCGCCGAGCTCGGCGACTACAATACGTATCTCAAGTTCCGCAATCTGGAGCCGAGCGAATTCGACCGGCGCGCCGGTGCCGGCGTCTCGGCGACTGTCCACTTCCGCGATCGCAACGAGGACATCGCGTTGCACGCACAACACTGTCGCAAGTGCGGCCAGGAACAGTTCCCCTTCCAGCGCGTCTGCTTCGGCTGCTACACGCGCGACGAATTCGACGAGGTGCGGCTCGCCGAGCGCACGGGAAAAGTCCTGTCGCATACCTTCGACTTCTTCGCCGGCAGCCCGGCGCCGCCGCTCATCGTGACAATGATCGAAGCCGAAGGCGGCGCGCGGCTCTATCTGCAGATGACCGACGCCAGCCCAAAGGAAGTGAAGCTCGACCTGCCGGTCGAGTTCGCCTTCCGCAAGGTGCACGAGTACGGCGGCACGCCGAACTATTTCTGGAAGTGCACGCCAGTGAGATAAGTTGCTACGTTGTCAGGTTGTTAGTTGTTGGGTTCGGAGGCCGGGTCTGACCTGACCACCAAACAACCTGCGCCGAGGGAGTTATGAATCCAGAAGCGATCCGAGACAAAGTCGCCATCGTTGGCATGGGCTGCTGCAAGTTCGGCGAGAATTGGGACAAGGCGCCCGAGGACATGATCGTCGAGGCGGCGTTCGAGGCCTACGAGGATGCTGGCATCACCGAACCGCAGAAGCAGATCGAGGCGGTGTTCTGCGGTGCGGTGTATCCGTCACGCGGCACGGCCGAGGTGGCGGATTCGCTGAAGCTCTACGGCAAGCCGGTGTCGATGACGCAGAACTACTGCGCCACGGGCACGGACGCCTTCCGTTTCGGCGTCTTCTCGATCGCCTGCGGCCTCTACGACACCGTGCTCGTGGTCGGCTTCGACAAGCCGAAGGATCGCGGCGTGTCGGGTCCGAACGTGCAGACCGCCGGCGTGCGCGGCCTGCCGATGACGCCCGCCGGATGGTTCTCGCTGTGCGCCGCGCGCTACTTCGAAACCTACGGCGCGTCGCGCGAAGATCTCGCCAAGATCGCGGTGAAGAACCATCACAACGGCACGTTGGCGCCGAAGTCGATGTTGAAGAAGGAGATCACGGTCGAGGAGGCGCTCAACGCGCCGATCATTTCGTGGCCGTTCGGTCTCTACGATTGCTGCGCGCAATCGGACGGCGCCGCGGTTGCCGTACTGACCAGGAAGGATCTCGCCAAGAGCTTCCGCGACGACTACGTGCTGGTGAAGGCCGTCGCGATCTCGCTCGAAGCGAATCCACAGACCGATCCGTCGTTCGACTTCCTGCGCTGGAAGCCGACCGTGTCGGCGGCGCAACAGGCCTACGCGCAGGCCGGCATCTCGAACCCGTTCAAGGAACTGGGCGTGGCGCAGGTACACGACTGCTTCACGCTGACCGAGTTGCTGACATACGAGGATCTCGGCCTGTGCGAGAAGGGCTCGGCGAAGGATCACATCGCCAACGGGACCTTCGCGCTCGACGGCGAGCTGCCGGTCAACACCGACGGCGGGCTCAAGACCTTCGGCCACCCGACCGGCGCAACGGGTGTGCGTATGATCTACGAGAACTACAAGCAACTGCAGGGCAAGGCCGGCGATCGGCAGATCAAGAACACCAGCGGTTTGGCGCTCAGCCACAACATCGGCGGCGCGCCGCAAGCTTGCGGCATCGCGATCGTCGGCCGCGACTGAGCGGAGAAGAATTCACCACAGAGGCACTGAGACACCGAGAAGAGAAAGAGATTGGTCTAGGCGAACACCTTCTGCATCTCGTCGACAAGAGGATTCAGAATGATTTCTGAAACGCTCTTCCGATCTTCTCTGTGCCTCTGTGTCTCTGTGGTGAATTTCATTTTCCGATGACGCGCTTCAACGGGCTCGGCATGCATCTCGGCAACTTGTCGCGCCTGTCGCCGGCGCAGACTCGCTCGATCAGTCCGGAGAATTTCACCGGTGAGCCTGGTGCCGGCGGCATGTCGACCGACGGACCGGCGGCGCACATGGCGCGCGGCCTCGGACAAGGCTGGAAGATCTCGCCGTTCATCGTCGTCGAGCCGGGCGAGACGCGGTCACTGGCCGATATCGCCGGCGCCGGCGCCATCCAGCATATTTGGATGACGACGATGGGTGGGCGCTGGCGGCACACGATCCTGCGCGCCTACTGGGACGCTCAGACGCAACCGTCGATCGAGGCGCCGATGGGCGATTTCTTCGCCTGCGGCTGGGAGCGGTTCGCGCAGGTGTCGTCGCTGGCGGTGTGCGTCAATCCCGGCCGCGCCTTCAACTGCTACTGGGAGATGCCGTTTCGCTCGCGCGCACACTTCACTGTCACCAACCTGAGCGACGAGCGCGTCATCCTCTACTATCAGATCACCTACACGCTGACCGACGTGCCGGACGACGCGGCGTACTTTCATGCCCAGTTCCGCCGCACCAATCCGCTGCCCTACAAAGACGTGTTCACCATTCTCGACGGCGTGCAGGGCAGCGGACAGTACGTCGGTACCTACATGGCGTGGGGCGTGAACAACGCCGGCTGGTGGGGCGAGGGCGAGATCAAATTCTTCCTCGACGCCGACCGCGATTTCCCGACCATCTGCGGCACCGGCACCGAGGACTACTTTTGCGGCGCCTACGATTTCGACATCGGCATCAACGAGCGCCGACTCGGCAGCAAGTACACCGAATTCACCACGCCGTACGCCGGCCTGCCGCAGGTGATCCGGCCCGACGGCACGTACGATTCGCAGCAGCGCTTCGGCCTGTACCGCTGGCACATCCCCGACCCGATCCGTTTCGCGCGTGCCGTGCGCGTGACCATTCAGGCGCTCGGCTGGCGCACCGACAAAGACCGCCGCTATCTGCCGCTGCAGGACGACATCGCGGCCGTTGCCTATTGGTATCAAACGCTGCCGACCGCGCCGTTCCCGGCATTGCCGGACCGCGACTATCTCGAAGTGATTTGAGCAGGCCGCGGCCAGACCTCCGAGCCGCGCTTTTGCACGCGATCGGCACCGCGCTGCTGCGACATCGTCATGCGTCCTCGATCACCGCGCCACATCGGCGTGACGGTCTCTGCGCATGCGCATACGGCGACCGCCGCGACGCGGCACCCCTGCAGAGAATAGCGCCGGCCCGAGATGAGCCGGCGACCGTTGCACAGCCGCTCACTGCGCCGCCGGCGGCGCGTGTCGTGGTTAGCGCTTGTTCAGCCGACCCGCCGCCGGCTAGATCTCGTCCCCATGCAAAACGCTTCCACGGTCCAGAATCTGCCGCCCAACGCGCGCCGCTTCGAGATTGAAAAGTACGGCATCTCCGTCGGCCCGCTCGGCCACTTGGCAGAAGAGCGTCACCGGCTCGCCGGCCTGCACTGGCAACACTTCGAAGCGCGCCGGCTTGGTGCGACGATCGGCGCCGAGCTGTCGGGTGTGGACCTGACACGCGAGCTGCCCGATGCGGTCATCGCCGAGATTCGCCAGGCGTTGCACGACTACAAAGTCATCTTCTTTCGCCGCCAACCGCTCAGCGCGGCGCAGCACGTGGCGTTCGCGCGCCGCTTCGGCGAACTGGAGCTGCATCCATTCATTCCCTCGAACACCGCGCAGCCGGAATTGGTGCGCTTCGCGAAGTCGGCCGACGTCGGCGGATACGAGAACGGCTGGCATCACGACGTGACGTGGCGCGCGTGTCCGTCGATGGGCGCGGTGCTGCATGCGATCGAGGTGCCGCCGACGGGTGGCGATACCCTGTTTGCCGACATGATCGCCGCCTACGAAGGCCTCGACGACGCGCTGCGCGAGCGCATCGACGGCCTGACTGCCGTGCACGACTACATGCAAGTGTTCGGGCCGCTCATTCCGGAAGACCAGCGCGAGGCGATGCGCGAGCGCTATCCGCGTGTCGAGCACCCGGTGGTCTGCTCGCATCCGGCAACCGGCCGCCGCCATCTCTACGTGAACCGCTTCTTCGCCAGCCACATCGTCGGTCTCGAGCCGGACGAAAGCACGGCGCTGATTGACCGCCTGAGCCGGCAAGCCGACATCGTCGAATATCAGTGCCGCTTCCAATGGGAGCCGGACTCCGTCGCGTTCTGGGACAATCGCGCCGTGCAGCACTACGCCGCCAGCGATTATTGGCCCGACGTTCGCGTCATGGAGCGCGCCAGCATCATCGGTGCGCGTCCGGCGCGTTAATACGCAGTAGGCTGCGCTGCGCCGCCTGATTCGGCGGATGCCATAAACGTTCGCGCCGCTGCATCTCAAAGAGTGGGTTACCACTCCTTTCTCCGCGCCGGTCGCGCCCGGCGCGAGGGCGGCAGCAGTCACGCCTGCTGCCGCCCTCTCCACCCGTCTCCTACCGCCACTTGGCTCGGCTCGCGATGAGCCGTGGCCGGCGGTGAGGCTTGGCCGAGGTGTCGCTCAGCGTTTCAGCCAGCCCTGACGCTGTGAGGTCGGGGCCGTTGCCCAGCTGAAGCGCAAGCCATTGCTTGCGACTGTGGCAAACAACGCCCGGCGGGCTCGGCGTGGCGGCGGATTTGTCCAAGAATCCGGCGGCTGCAGCGGCCTCAGATTGTTCGATGTTGGTCGGAACCTTTCTGGAACCAACAACCTGACAGCTTTGCAAAGCCGGTTGCGGCGTTGCCGCCCAGCTTCAGGCGCCGACCTGTTAGGGGAGGGGCAGGCCGGTGTGGGCCCGACCTGCCCCAGCCTCGGGTTGTCTGGGGGGACCATTCACCCGAGGATACCGCGAGCGGTTGCCCGCGGAGGATCGAAAGGATCAAGCGGCGCTGGGCAACCGCGCATCCGGCGTGCGATTGGGCAGCGCCGGCGAAGCGACTGAAAGGCGACGCACCGGCCGTGATTTTTCGCGCACGGCGAACAGGCTGGCTCCAGACACCAGCAACGCCACTGCGAAAACCACCGCCATCGCCAGTCCGCCATTGGCCCAGACCAGCGTGCCCGAGGGCACGACGTCCAACCCCAGGAGCAATGCGATCAATGATGACATAGGATTAGCTCACCTCCAGTGAATTTGAATTCATTCAGCAGAAGCTAATGTAGCTGGCTGCGGCGAATTGGCAAGGGGGGCGGGCGGCGTTGCGGCAGCCGCCTGCTTCGCGCGGTGCGGCCAGGCAGACACCAGGGTTCCGGCCGCTCCTGAAAGTTTGTGCGGCTGGTTGCGCGGTTGCCGGCCGAATCCGTCAGGCGCTGGGCCGGGTATGGCGCCGACGCGCTTGACCGCGCCCGTCGCCTGCGGTTCGGTGGCGGCCATGTCGCGATTCCAGTTCCTGCTCCTCCTCATCTTGCTCGCCCAGCCGATGGCGCCGGCGCGTGCGTTCGACCTCGACGACGTCGGCGCGCGCGCCGAGGCGCTCGCCAGCGAGCCCTACAAAGATCGCCAGAAGAAGGTGCCGGAGTGGATGTTGGTCGGCTCGATGACTTACGACCAGTGGCGCGACATTCGCTTCAAGCCGGATGAAGCGTTGTGGCGTGACAAGAATCTGCCCTTCCAGGTGCAGTTCTTTCACCCCGGCCTCTATTACGACCGCACCGTGCAGGTGAACGTCATCGACCCCGACGGCGTGCATCCGGTGCCCTTTTCGCCGTCGCGCTTCGACTACGGCAAGAACACCTTCGCCGACCGCATCCCGACCGATATCGGCTACGCCGGATTGCGTATTCACTATCCGATCAGGGACCCGAACTATCTCGACGAGCTGATCGTTTTTCTCGGCGCCAGCTACTTCCGCGCGCTCGGCCGCGACAACGTTTACGGGTTGTCGGCGCGCGGCCTCGCCATCGATACGGTCGAGCCGTCTGGCGAAGAGTTCCCCGCCTTCATCGAATATTGGCTCGAGACGCCGGCGTCGAATGCCAATCACCTCGTCATGTACGCGCTGCTCGACAGTCGCAGCCTGTCGGGCGCGTATCGCTTCGACATCCACCCCGGCGAGCAGACCACCGTGGATGTCCAGTCGAAGATTTATCCGCGCCGTCAGGTGGCCAAGCTCGGCGTCGCGCCGTTGACCAGCATGTTCTTCTTCGGCGAGAACAGCACCAAGCGCTTCGACGACTTCCGTCCCGAGGTACACGACTCCGACGGGCTGCTGGTGCACTTCGCCGGCGGCGAATGGTTGTGGCGACCGCTGGAGAACCCGTCGCGCATCAACGCCAGCAGCTTCAACACCGCCAACCCGCGCGGCTTCGGCTTGCTGCAGCGCGATCGCGACTTCGCCAGCTATCAGGATATCGAGACGCGTTCCGAGCTGCGCCCGAGCGTGTGGGTCGAGCCGCGCGGCGACTGGGGCGATGGGCACATCGAACTGGTCGAGATTCCCACGACCAGCGAGTTGGTCGACAACATCGTCGCCTTCTGGGTGCCCGACGCGCCGCTGCGGCCCGGCAAGCCGGTCAGCTTCGCTTACGCGCTGTCATGGTACGGCGACGATCCGCTGCGCCCGCCGGCGGGTCGCGCCGTCGCCACGCGGCGCGACAAGGGCACCGTGCCGGGCGGCTATCGCTTCGTCATCGATTTCGACAGCGAACGCCTGCGCGGCATTGCCGACGGTCAAGCGCCGAACGGCGTGGTCACCGCCGGCCCTGGGCCCGAGGCCGCGCAGCTGCTCGATCAGCACGTCGTCAAGAATCCGGCGACCGGCGGCTGGCGGCTGTCGTTCCAGCTCAAGCCGAAGAGCAGCGGTCCCATCGAGCTGCGAGCCTTTCTCACGCAGGGCGACGACGTGCTGACCGAAACGTGGTCGAACGTGCTGTTGCAGTAGACGGCGTTGGCGACGATTCATAGGGACGCTTGATGCCACGGCGCCTCGGCCTGCGGCGCGCCGCCGTCGCCAGTTTCGCATGGCTCGCACTGGTGCCATCGGCACGTGCCCAGACGCCGATTCAAGCGGCGTGGGTAGAGCTATCGCCGACCGGGCCGGTCGTGCGGCTGATCACCAGCGCCGAGCAGTGCCCGCGTGTCGCGCCGACGACCAGTCCGGTCGCCGACGACGCGCCGGACTGGCGCGCCGCCATGCAAGTGCGCGAGCCGCCGGAGCCGCCGAATTTCCCCAACCACGTGTGCGAGTGGGCGCCGTCACCGCGCACGCGCTTCGTCGCGATCGAGGGATGGCCGAATCGCCTGCGTATGCCGGTGCCCGATCCGCATCGCATCGTCGCCTTCGGCGACAGCGGCTGTCTGGGAGGGCAGTACGGACAGGATTGCAGTCCGCAAAACTGGTCGTTTGCCGACATCGCTCGCCTCGCCGCGGCGCGCAATCCCGATCTCGTCATCCACCTCGGCGACTACAACTATCGCGGCACCGAATGCGTCGCCTACGACGCGTGCTGCACCTACAACCCGATCAATTGCGGGTTTCCCGACTGCGGCGACAACTGGGAGAACTGGAACCTCGATTTCTTCACGCCGGCGGCGCCGCTCTTGGAGGCGGCGCCGTGGGTGATGGTGCGCGGCAACCACGAGCTGTGCAGCCGCGGTGGGCGCGGCTACTTCCGCTATCTCGATCCGCACGCCACGATGCCGACCTGCGCGGCCAATCCGGTCATCGACCCGACTTACACGGAGCCGTACGCGCTCGATCTCGGGCCGAGTCTGCGCCTGCTCGTAATCGATTCCGCCAACGCCTGCGGCGAGCCGGCCGAGCGCGACAACATCGCGCCGTATCGCCGCCAGTTCGCCGTCCTCAATCAGCTCGCTGCCGGCGGGCAGGCCCAGCAGACGTGGCTGGTGTCCCACAAGCCGATGTGGGGCATTCTGCGCGCCACATCCAATCCGCCGACCGTGCTCGACTACACGCTGCAATCGGCGTCCGGCAATCGCGTTCCCGCACCGGTCAACTTGGTGTTGTCGGGGCACGAACATCTCTTCCAATCACTGACGATGACCACGCCCGGGGCGCCGTCGGCGCTGCTGATCGGCGGCGGCGGCGCGGAGCTCGACGACCCCAGCCGCTTGCCGGGCCGACTGGAGAACGTCGGCACCGGCCCGAACGGGCCGACGATCGGTGTCGCCGTCACCGTGCACGACCACGGCTACTTGGTCATCGATCAAGACGCCGGCGCGTGGACGGCCAAGTTCTACGACCGCTACGACCAACCGCTGGCGTTCTGCGACTCGAGCTCCCGCCCCTCGATCTGCACGGCCGTGCGGCCGTAAGGCGTCACCCGCGCGCCGGCTGGCGCGGGAGCCAGACGCGGAACGTCGCACCCTTGCCCGGCGCGCTCTCGACACCGATCGTGCCGCCCAAGGCGTCGATCAGGCGCTTGACGATGTAGAGGCCGAGCCCGGCGCCGCCGCGGCGCATGCCTGCGCTCTCGAGCTGGTTGAACGGCTCGAAGATCGCCTGCTGCTGCGCGGCGGCGATGCCGATGCCGGTGTCGCTGACGGTGAGCTCGACGCCGCCGTCGGACGCCGCGCCGGCGACCGTGATGCTGCCGCGGTCGGTGAACTTGATGGCATTGCCGACCAGATTCTTCAGCACCATGCGCGCTTTGATCGCATCGGTGCGCAGACTGAGACTCGCCGCCGGCGGTTGCCAGATGACCCGCACCTCGCCATGCGTCGACGGCAGGGCGGTCTCGTCGGCGACATCATCGAGCAGCTGCGCGACGGTGATCTCCTGCACATTCAGCGGAATGTGGCGCGTCTCCATCCGGCTCAGGTCGAGTGTCGCGCTGACCAGGTCGAGCAGCTCGGCGGCGCTGCGCTGCGCGCGCGTCAGCGTATCGGCTTGCTCCGGCGCGAGTCGCCCGAAGGCACCTTCCAGGAGCATGTCCTGATAGCCGAGGATCACGCTCATCGGCGTGCGCAACTCATGCGACATGGTGGCGACGAAGTCGGAGCGGAAGCGATTGGCGCGCTCCAGCTCCTCAAACAACCGCGCGTTGTCGAGCGCAAACGAGCCCAGCTGCGCGATGCCTTCGATGATGCGCTGCTGGTAGGCCGAGAAGTGGACTTCTTCGGCGCGGTTGATCGCCGTCAGCACGCCGATGATCTGGTTGCCGCGCCGTAGCGCGACGATCAGGATCGCCTTCATCGCAAACGGCGCGAACACCGCCGCTTGCAGCTGGGCGGGCGCTTCGCTCCACAGCATGTTGGCAACCGCGCCGCGGTCGAGCGGGACCTGCAACGGTGCCACGACGGCGAGCGGATAGGTGGTGACGGCGAGAATTTCGCGCTCTTCGGCGCGCTCGCCATAGGACGATTTGGCGGCATAGGCGCGCGCGTCGGCGTCCCACAAGAATACGTGGCTGGCGTCGCAGCGCAGGCTCTCCGCCGTCAAGCGCGTCAAGCGATCGAGCAGCACCGGCCGGTCGACCGACGAGATCAGCTCGCTGCCGACGCGCGCCAACGCCGCGGCGACCTCTGCCTCGCGGGCCAGCGCTTCGCTGCGCGTGCGCAGCTCGGCCTCGACGCGCTTGCGGTCGGTGATGTCGCGCGCGATCGTCGAGTACGCCTCGACACGTCCGCTGCGCGTCTTGTGCGCCAGAACGACGGCGGAGATCGGGATGGTGCGGCTGTCGCGCGCCGTCAACTCGGTCTCGCCGCTCCACACGCCGTCGCGCACCATGATCGCGTGCTCCTGCACCAGCCGCGCGCGTTCGAGCGGCGGCGTGTGATCGAGCGCCGAGAGGGTCGTCACGTCTTCGTCCGCGCCGATGCCGAGCATGCGACGTCCGGCGCGGTTGCAATACAAGATCCGACCGTCCGCGTCGGAGACCGCAACCAAATCGGTGGTCGCATCGAGGATCTCGACCAGTCGCCGCTGCTCGCGCTCCGCGATGCGCCGTTCGGTCAGATCGCGGCCGACGCCCTGCACCGCCACCGGGCGACCGTCCTCGTAGAGCAAGCGCGCCGTCACTTCGAACGGCATGCGCGTGCCGTTCTTGCTGATGATCGCCAAATCGAACGTGGTCGGCATCGCCTCGAAGCCGAGTGCTTCGATCTGTCGCTGCCCGGCGGCGAGATGTTCCGGGGCGATCAAGCGGCCGATGCTCATGTGCAGGAGCTCGTCGCGCGTATAGCCGGTCAGGCGTTCGGCGGCGCGATTGACCGCCGTCAACCGTCCCTGCAGGTCGTGCACGTACATGAGGTCGAGCGCGTTCTCGAAGAGGTCGTTCAAGCGCGCCTCACGCTCGGCGAGCGAGGCGGCGGTCTGCTTCGCCTCGGTGACATCGCGCGCGATCAGGTAGGACAAACCGTCGATCAGCGGCGTCGCGCTCCAGGCCAACCAGCGGTAGCTGCCGTTCTTGTGTCGATACCGGTTCTCGAAACAGGTCGGCGCCGCGCCGCCGCGCAATGCCAGCGTGCGCGCGACGTCATCGGGATGCACCAAGTCGACCCAGTGGCGACCGCGCAACTCTGCGGCGGTCCAACCAAGGCTGTGTTCCCACACGACGTTGACGTCGTGAAAGCGCCCGTCAGACGTCGCGGTCGCGAGCAGATCCGGCGAGAGCGCGAAGAAGCGATCCGACGACATAAGTTCCGATCTCTAGCATGGGGCAACGCCGCGCGAGGAGCACGAGAAAAAGCGCGCAAACGGCGTCCAGACAGCATTGCCGCCTCTCTCCGGGCGAGGCAATTGCGCACCTGTGCAGCCATACCGCGCAACACAGCGCCTGCGCCGCCCGTCCACGTGCGCGCGGCGCATGGCTCGACCCCTCAGCGATCAGATGGTTGAATGCGCCGCATGTCGCAGGCCGCTGGGGGCGCCGCGCCCGTCGCCGCTGACCGACTGACGATCCGCGCGCCGAGCTACGCGCGCTACGCGTGGGGTGTTCTGGCGTTCAATGTGCTGGTCATCTTGTGGGGCGCGTTCGTGCGCGCCACCGGATCGGGCGGCGGCTGCGGCAACCATTGGCCGCTGTGCAACGGTGACGTGATACCGCGCGCGCCGGCGGTCCAAACGCTGATCGAGCTCAGCCATCGCCTGACGAGCGGGCTGTCGCTCTTGCTGATCGGCGGACTCGTGCTCGGTGCGTGGCGGGCGTTCCCGGGTGGCCACGTGGTACGCCGCGCCGCGGCATGGTCCGGTGCGCTCATCGTGACCGAAGCGTTGATCGGTGCCGGGCTCGTCTTGCTGCAATACGTCGCCGACGACACGCGTACGGCGCGTGCCTGGTGGGTAGGAGGCCATCTGACCAATACGTTCCTGTTGGTGGCGGCGCTGGCGTTGACCGCCTGGTGGGCTTCGGGTGCGCCGGCGCCGCGGCTGCGCCAGCAGGGCACGGTCGGGGCGACGCTGCTCGCCGCCCTCGTCGCCGTGTTGCTGCTGAGTATCAGCGGCGCCATCACCGCGCTCGGCGACACTCTCTTTCCGGTCGCCACGCTGGCGGAAGGCAAGGCGCTGACCTTTTCGCCCAGCGCGCACGTCTTCGTGCGCTTGCGCATCTGGCATCCGACGCTCGCCGTGACGCTCGGCCTGCTGATCGCCGGCGCCGTCGCGTCGGTCGCGCGCCGCCGCCCCGCGAAGCGCGTGCGACATCTGGCGATCGCCGTCTGCGGGTTGTGGTTGCTGCAACTGGGGCTCGGGCTGACGAACGTCTACTTCCTCGCGCCTGTGCCTCTGCAGCTCGCGCACCTGCTGCTTTCCGACTTGATCTGGATCGCGCTGGTGCTGTTCACCGCGTCGGCCCTCGCTGCGCCGACCGCTGCGACCGCCTGACTGCCCCGCCGCTTCGCGCGCCGCGGCGGGCGAAGCCGCGCGCTCCTACGGCGCCAGGCGGCCGCCGTCGGAAGGTTCAGCCAAGCGCGGCAGGGCGACTCCTTCACGCCGAGCTCGAAATCGCGTCGCATGCGGCGGGCGCCGAGCACGCCGCGCGGCGGTGCGCATCGGTCTCGGCGTCCCCAGTAGACTCGCCGCCGTCGCTCGCTATAACGACCGCATGATTCCCGCCCCGTACACCGCGCTGACCATCGACGACATCAAACTGGCCGACGTCGCATTTTGGAGCCTGCCGGATCGCGAGCGCGATGCCGCCTTCACCCTGCTGCGCGAGCAGCGGCCGGTGTCGTGGCACGAGGAAATGGAGTACCCCGGCCTGCCGAAAGGACCGGGCTTCTGGGCGGTGACGCGTTGGGAGGACGTGTGGACCGTGAGCCGCAACCCCGACCTGTTCATCTCCGGGCGCGGGTCGAACATCGGCGACCTGCCGATCGAGCTCGCCGAGTTCTTCGGCTCGATGATCAACATGGACGCACCGCGCCACACCAAGTTGCGCCTGTTGGTCAACAAAGGCTTCACGCCGCGCATGGTGGGGCGCGTCGAGTCGATGGTGCGCGAGCGCGCCAAGAAGATCGTCGACGCCGTGGCGCCGCGCGGCGAATGCGACTTCGTCAGCGAGATCGCCGCGGCGCTGCCGCTCGAGATCATCTGCGAGATGATGGGCATCGGTCCGTCCGACTATCGCCGTATCTTCGAGCTCACCAACACGATTCTCGGCGTCGGCGATCCGGAATTCGTGTCGACCATCGAAGAGCTGATGGCGGCCGGTATGGAGCTCTTTCAGTTCGCGCAGGCGCTCGGCAGTGCGCGCTTGGCGCAGCCGGCCGACGACATCACCTCGGCGCTGATGCACGCCGAGGTCGACGGCGAGCGGCTCACCGAACAGGAGTTCGGCTCGTTTTTCATCCTGCTCGTCGTCGCCGGCAACGAGACGACGCGTAACGCCATCAGTCACGGCATGAAGGTGCTGACCGACTGGCCCGACGAACGGCGCCGCTGGCAACAGGATTTCGAGCGTCACAAGACCGGCGCGGTCGAGGAGATCGTGCGCTGGGCGACGCCGGTCATCCACTTCCGGCGAACGGCAGTGCGCGATACCGAGCTCAGCGGCCAGCCGATCGCTGCGGGCGACAAAGTCGTGATGTGGTACAACTCCGCCAACCGCGACGCCCGCAAGTTTCACGACCCCTTCCGCTTCGACATCGCGCGCGATCCCAACGAGCACCTCGGCTACGGCGGCGGCGGGCCGCATTTTTGCCTCGGTGCCAACCTGGCGCGACGCGAGATCGCCGTGATGTTCGAGGAGTTGTTCCGCCGCGTGCCCGACATCGAGATCAGCGGCGAGCCGGATATGCTGCTGTCTGCCTTCATTCACGGCATCAAGCGCATGCAGTGTCGGTTCACGCCGCAGCGGGCGTAACGCCGTGCGGCTACCGCGCGCCAGCGGGCTGCTGTTGCATCCGACGTCGCTGCCGGGCCCGTTCGGCATCGGCGATCTCGGGCCGGCGGCCTATGCGTTCGTCGATTTTCTGGCTGCGGCCGGCCAGCGCTGTTGGCAAGTCCTACCGCTCGGCCCGACCAGCTATGGCGACTCGCCGTATCAAAGCCCCTCGACGTTTGCCGGCAATCCGCTGCTGATCAGCCTCGAGCGCCTGGTCGACGACGGCTTGCTCGACGCGCCGGCGCTCGACGCGGCGCGCTTCGATGCCAGTGCCGATGATGCGGTCGACTACGGCGCCGTCATCGCGCGCAAGATGCCGCTGTTGCGCGCTGCGGCGCGCCGCTTGTGCGAAGGCGAGCATGCTTCGTTGGGCGAGGCGTTCACGCGCTTTCGCGCCGCCGAGGCGGCGTGGATCGAAGACGTCGCATTGTTCTTGGCGCTGAAGGATGCGCACGGCGGCGCACCGTGGCGCGCCTGGGATCCGGGCGCGGCGCTGCGCCGGCCGACGGCGTTGGCGCGTTGGCGCGGCGACTTGGCGCCGCTGGTCGCCGAACATGCGGCGCTGCAGTTCCTCTTCTTTCGCCAGTGGGACGCGCTGCGGGGCGCCGCGGCGGCGCGCGGCATTCGCGTCATCGGCGACGTGCCGATCTTCGTCGCCTACGACAGCGCCGACGTCTGGGCGCATCGCCGCTTCTTTCAGCTCGATCGCCACGGCGATCCGACGGTCGTCGCCGGGGTGCCGCCGGACTACTTCAGCGCCACCGGCCAGCTATGGGGCAATCCGCTGTATCGTTGGGGCGCCTTGGCAGCGGATGGTTACGCGTGGTGGGTGGCGCGCTTGCGTGCCGCGTTCCGCCTCTACGACGTGGTGCGCGTCGACCATTTCATCGGTTTTACGCGCTACTGGGCGGTGCCGGCCGGCGAGGCGACGGCGATGGGGGGACGCTGGCACCCGGCGCCGGGTGAAGCGGTGTTCGCCGCCCTGCGCGCCGCGCTCGGCGATGTGGCGATCGTCGCCGAGAACCTCGGCGTCGTTACGCCGCAGGTCGAGGGGCTGCGGGCCGACTACGAGCTGCCGGGGATGAAGATCTTGCAGTTCGCTTTCGATGGCGAGCCCGGCAACACGTTCCTGCCGCACGCGTTCGTCGCCAACGACATCGTCTACACCGGCACGCACGACAACGACACGACGGTGGGCTGGTTCGCCGCAGCCCCGGCGCCGATCCGCGCCCGCGTGTTGCGCTATCTCGGCCGCGTCGACGACGGCACGGCGACGCCGCAGGCGATCGCCGGCGAGTTGGTGCGCGTGGCGATGAGCTCGGTGGCCGACACCGCGGTGGTGCCGCTGCAGGACGTGCTCGGGCTCGGGTCGGAGTCGCGCATGAATCTGCCCGGCCGCGCCCAAGGCAACTGGGCGTGGCGGATGCGGCAGGGCGAGCTGTCGACCGCGCACGCCGATTGGTTGCGCGGGCTCGCCGAAACCTACGAGCGCACCGCCGTGTCGGCGCCCGCCTGAGCGCGCTTCATCCGGCGCGCGACGCTGCCAGGCGCAGCACCGCCAAATAGCCCGGCGTAATGCAGGCAGCATCCACCGCCTTGCGATCGCGCAACATGCGATGCAGGCGCGGCAAGTTGTGCTGCGGCACGGTCATGAGCAGATGGTGCTCGAGATGGTAGTTGACGCGGTTGGGCGCCAGCAACAGTCGCTCCCACCAAGACACCACGACGGTGCGGGTGTTGCGCAGCGGATCGAGTCGGTCCGGCACCATGCCGTGCTCGGCAATCGAGCGGATGCGTGTGACCAAGCGATAGGTGGTCAGCCAGGCCGCGACCCAGAGCAGATAGAGCGCCGGATAGCCTGCCAGCGTCAGCGCGCCGAGTAGCACGAGGTTCGTCGCCGCGACGGGCACCAGTTTGTGCCAGCCGACGTCGGGTTGCTCGCCCTCGTTCATGCCGAGCGCGCGGCGGCCGCGCCCGGTGGTCCACCCGACGTCGCGGCGGAAGACGGCCTTGGCCTGCTTCCAACCGGTCTGGCCACTGAGGTCGCGCCACGCCTTGCGGCGCAAGCTCGCCGGCGTGATCGGAAACGGCGCGGCGAGCCCCAGATCCGGATCGAGGTCGGTACCGGTGCGCGTGTGATGGACAAGGTGGTAGTTGCGATACGGCCCGACCTCGGCCCACACCGGATACGAGGCGAGCCAGTTGCCGACCCAGTCATTGAGACGTCGATCGGCGAACAGCGTGCGGTGCGCCGCCTCGTGCATGACGATCGCCATGCCGAGTTGGCGCGCGCCGATGACGAACAGCGCGAGGAGGATGGTCAGCGGATTCGGCTTCCAGGCCACCAGCGCCATGACGGCAAAGATCAGTACCCAGTTCGACCACACCATGGCCCACGAGCGCCAAGGAACGATCTGCAACAGTTCCTTGCGCTCTTCGATCGTCAGCACGTCGCGCACCATTGCTGCGGCGGCCTTGCTGACATCGACGTGTTCACGGGGCGCGGGCTGGGTGGGCTCTGCAGGGCTCATGTGAATTCTCCGGGCATCGACAGCGGCCACATACCGGTGGGGGAGGTGCGCGGCGCGCGCAATTCCGGTGCGCCGTGGCTTTCCAGAAAGGTGCGCCAGCGGGTGCGTCCCTGGCGATCGTAGTCGCGCAACGTCGCGACCAGTAGATTGCGCTCGGCGGTTGGCACAATGGATTCCGGGAGCAGCGGATCGTGCGCCAGGTGGCGAATGGCTTCGCCGCCCAACACGAACGATTCCATCATCGCCTGTTCCGTCGGCAGCGAGTCGAGCCGCGCCGCGCTGCTGGTCAGCGCCGCCGCTGCCTCGCGATACGTACGCCGCAGTGCCGCGGTGTCCCACAGGCGCCGCGCGCGCGCGTCGGCGGCGGTGTCGAGCTCGGTCAGCGCGAAGATCAGCGCCCGCGCTTCCAATCCGAGCCTGAGGAGTTGCGCCCGCACGCTGTCGATGCCGCCGCGCAGATTGTCGGGGCGGATGTAGAGATGGGTCGCCAGCGCGCGAAACCCCATCCAGTGCAGGGCGCGCTCGCGGCGGCGCGTGCTCTTGCGCTCACTGCGCCCGAGATGACCGGTGTGCACCGCGACCCAATTGCCGCGCCACGGGGTGACGCGCTCATCGAGCTTCCTCCAGCCGACGACATGCTCCTGCACCGCATCCGCTGCGGCGGCGAGCCGATACCAGCCGCGCTCGTCGCGCGTGACAATGCCGCGCTCGCCCAAGCGCACCAGCGCGACGCGGACGCTTTCGGGTCGCAAGCCGAACACGGCCGCTGCCGCGACCAAGGCTCGCACCGGCATGGCGTGCCCGCGCAGCTTCGAGAGCAAATCGAGAATGAGTGTTTTCGGAATCGGCTTGCGCACGACAATCTTGTTACGTTGCGTGACATTCTCAGTCAAGCGATGTAACAGCAGCGGCGCGAACCTGTAACAAACGGCCGTCGCGCTCGCCCTTACGGCGGCGGCTGTGCCGTCAGCTGCAGGCGACCCGGATCGAAACCCAGAGCCGCCGCGTCTTCCACCAGCTGCCGATAGAGCGCGCCGTGCATGTGCGGAGCGCGCGACAAGATCCAGAGGTAGTCGCGCGACGGCGTCCCCACCACGGCCCATTGATAGTCGGCGTCGAGCCCGATGATCCAGTAGTCACCGCTGAACGGCCAGAAGAACTGCACGCGCAACTTGGCATTGCTCGCGTCCTCGACCGCCCGTGCGACGCCGCGGACCTCCTGCGCGGGCCCATCGAACCGACCTTGACGACAAGCGTTGAGCACGTCGATGCGGCCATCCGGGCGCACGGCATAAGCGGCGCAGACGGCGACGCAGTCGCCCTCGAAGCGGTTGGGGTAACGCGCGATCTCATACCACGTGCCGCTGTAGCGCTGCAGGTCGACGTGCGGGACGGTCGCCAGCGGCGTCTGCGTCGCGCACGCGGCGAGAACCATTGCGAGCAGGAGCGGGACGCGCTGCATGCGCTCATCCTGGCAGCTGGGGCGCCGTTGAATAGGGGCTGCCGCGGCTTGCAGCGGGAGCCCCCGAGCGGTCAGGTTCTGGCAGATGCGCCGCCGCGGATTGCTCGTCGCGCTCGTCTTGGCCGCTTGGACGACGCCCCTGCTTGCCCATCCATTGGCGCCGGCGCTGTTGGAGCTGCGCGAGCTGGGCGACGGTCGCGTCGCCGTGATGTGGAAGACGTCGCGCTACCGCGCCACCGGCAGCGACGCCGAGCCGGTGCTGCCGCCCGACTGTCGCCCGACCACGCCGCCGAGCAGCATCGACGACGCCGATAGCTTGGTGGTGCGCTGGGAGGTGCGCTGTGCGCATGGACTGGTGGGGCAGTCGATCGCCATCGGCGGCCTCGGTCCGGCCGGTATCGACGCGCTGGTGCGTGTCATCCTCGCCGACGGCCGCGCCGTGCGCGGCGTCGTGCGCGCCGGCGCGCCCCGCTTCGTCGTGCCGCCGCGCGAAGAGCCACAGGCGATCGCGCGCGCCTATCTGGCCATCGGCGGGCGGCACGTGTTGAGTGGCTTTGATCATCTGCTCTTCCTCGCCGCACTCCTGCTTTTGGCGCGTCGCGCGTCCGCCTTCGTCGCCGCCGTGGCCGCCTTCGCGGTCGGGCACAGCCTGACGCTGGCACTCGCGACGCTCAATGTGGTGCAGCTGCCGACGCAGCCGATCGAGCTGGCAATCGCGCTGAGCCTCTTTGCGCTGGCGGTCGAGCTGACGCGCGAGCCGGCCGCGACGTCGCGGCTACGGCGCCAGCCGTGGCTCATCGGGCTGGCGTTTGGGCTTTTGCACGGTTTCGGATTTGCCGGCGCGTTGCGCCAAGTCGGGCTCCCTGCCGGCGACGTGCCACTGGCTCTGTTGAGCTTCAATCTCGGGATCGAGCTCGGGCAGCTGGCGGTCATCGCGGCGCTCGTACTCGTCGTCGCCGCCGTGCAGCGGTTGCCACGACCGCTGCCGGGCTGGGCGGCACAGATGCCGGTCTATGTCATCGGCACCCTTGCGGCATACTGGTGCTTTGAGCGCGCCTTCGCGCTCATGGGCTGAATCGCGCGCGAGCCGCCGCCGTCGATGTCGCGGCGCTCGCCGCCGCTCAGCTCACCGCCGCGAGCTGTGGCGGGATGACGCGTTCGTAGGGTTCGCCCATCAGCGGGCTGGTGAGCAGGAAGTCGGCGCTGGCGCGATTGCAGGCGAGCGGGATGTTGTGCAGCACCGCGACGCGCAGCAACGCCTTGACGTCGACGTCGTGCGGTTGCGGTTCGAGCGGATCCCAAAAGAAGATGGCGAAGTCGATACGCCCTTCGGCGATGCCGCAGCCGATCTGCTGATCGCCGCCGAGCGGGCCGCTGAGGAAACGGGTGATCGGCAGATCCAGCGCCGTGGCCAGGATGCCACCCGTCGTTCCCGTGGCGAAGAGATCGTGCCCGGCCAGCGTATCGCGATTGTAGCGCGCCCACTCGAGCATATCGTCCTTGCAGTTGTCGTGCGCGATCAGCGCGACGCGCTTGCGCGGCGCCATGCGGATACGAGTCGGATGCATGTCTCTCCTTTGCGCGCGGCACCGAGGTCGTGCCCGCGTGTCCGCTTCGCGACAGCGGCGCTACGATACCAGCTTCAGACCGATCAGCCCGGCGACGATCAGCCCGATGCTCGCCAAGCGCGCCAGGGCGATCGATTCATCGAATAGGACGATGCCGAGCAGCGCCGTGCCGATCGCCCCGATGCCGGTCCACACCGCGTAGCCGGTGCCGAGCGGGATGTCGCGCAGCGCGAGGCTCAGCAGGTACAGGCTGGCGCCGAGCGCGCCGACCGTCAGCACGATCGGCAGAGGGCGGGTGAAGTGCTCCGTGTAACGCAGTCCGACCGCAAAGCCGATTTCGAACAAGCCGGCAATCGTCAGTAGAGTCCAGGCCATGAATCGCTGTGCCGAGTCGAGTCGTGTGCCGGAATCAGCGCTGTCGCGCGCGAGCGTGCGCGGGCTCCCGCTCAGCGCGCGGCATGCAGCGCCGCATCGATGCCGGCTGGACAGGTGACGCCGGTGCCGCCGAGCCCACAGTAGCCACCCGGGTTCTTCGCCAAATACTGCTGATGATATTCCTCCGCGTAGTAGAACTCGGGTGCTGCGATGATCTCCGTCGTGATCGCGCCGAAGCCGGCCGCGCGCAGGCGCGCCGCGTACGCCCCGCGCGATGCTTCGGCGGCGCGGCGTTGCGCGTCGGAGTAGGTGTAGATCCCGGAGCGGTACTGCGTGCCGACGTCGTTGCCCTGCTGCATGCCCTGCGTCGGATCGTGGCTCTCCCAGAACAGCTGGAGCAACTCGTCGTAACGCACGGCTTTCGGATCGAAGACGACGCGCACCACTTCATTGTGTCCGGTCTGGCCGCTGCACACTTCGCGATACGTCGGATTCGGCGTGTGCCCGGCGGCATAGCCGACCGCCGTCGAGTAGACGCCGGCGCGCTGCCAGAACTTGCGCTCGGCGCCCCAGAAGCAACCCATTCCGAACAGTGCCAGCTCCATCCCGTCGGGAAACGGCGGCACGATGCGATGACCGTTGACGAAATGCTGTTCGGGAACCGGCATCTCTTCGGTGCGTCCAGGCAACGCCTTGTCAGCCGTCGGCATCTGCAGCTTGTCTGGTTTCCACAGCATCGGCGGATCCTCCGTCACCGCACTCTAGCCGCGGCGCGGCGGGGGAAGAATAGGGGTTCGGGGTTGGGGGTTGGGGAGAAATAGAAGGAGCCGCCGCGCCGCCATCGAGTCGCGCGTTTCCGATCCTCCCCAACCCCTAACCCCGTCCTCCAACCCGTGCTATCGACGCGCATGTCGCTCTCGAAGGAGCTGATCGAAGCCTTCCGCCGCGACGGCTTTGTCGTCGTGCCAGACGTGTTGAGTGCCGATGAGCTGGCGCGCTACGGCGCAGCGGTCGATGCGGCGGTGGCGTCGCGCATGGCGGGTGATCGGCGCACGTTGGCGGAGAAGTCGCGCTACGAGCAGTCGTTCTCGCAGAACATCAATTTGTGGGAGGACTTCGACGCGGTGCGGCGGCTGACGTTTCACGCCCGGCTGGCCGGCACCGCGGCCGCGCTGCTCGGCGTCGAGGCGCTGCGCGTCTGGCATGACCAGGCGTTGTACAAGGAAGGCGGCGGACGCGAGACGGATGCGCATCAGGACCAGGCGTACTGGCCGATGGGCGAGACCGACACGGTGACGGCCTGGATCCCGTTCGACGGCTCGACGCTGCAGAACGGCGCGATGGGCTATGTGCCCGGCTCGCACCGCTTCGGCGTGCGCAAGTTCATCAACATTTTCTTCGGCGAACCGGAAGATCTCATCGCGGCGCCCGAAGCGCGCGGCGTGACGCCTGTGTTCGTCGAAGTTCCCGCCGGCTCCGTCGCATTCCATCACGGGCTGACGTTTCATCTGGCCAAGCCGAACCGGACGCCGCACACGCGCCGCGTGCACACCGTCATCTACTTCCGCGACGGCAGCACGCGCAGCACGCATTTGCCGCACCCGTCGGTCGAGCGCGCGAACATCGCCGTCGGCGAGGTCATCGCCAGCGACGTCACGCCGATCGTCTGGCCCACCCCGGCGACGCTGCCCACGCCGCCGCCGCGCCCCGACCCGCCGCTGATGGGCTGGCCGCGGTGATCCGCTCAAGCGCCCACAGATGAATCCGGATGAGCGCAGATACATTAGTGGCCTTTGATTCAACCCCACTCCGAGCGGTTTCATCTGTGTTTATCTGCGTTCATCTATGGTGATTAGTTTCCGATGCCCCTCCCGAAGAACGGAATTGCCGCCGAGACGTTGCTGCAGCAGCTCGATGCGCTGGCGGCGCACGATGTGGACTGGAAGTCGGGGCGCGCTTTCAGCCTCGCGTATCACGCCGGGCCCGAGGTCTTGGCGCTCGCCAACGCGGCGCTGGCTAAATTTCAGTCGACCAATGCGTTGAACGTCGCGGCCTTCCCGAGCTTGCGGCGCATGCAAGCGGAGGTGGTCGATATCGTCGCCGATCTCCTGCACGGCGGTCCCGACGCGGCGGGGTTCATGACGTCGGGCGGCACCGAGAGCATCTTGCTGGCGGTGAAAGCGGCGCGCACCCGCGGCCGCGAGCGCGGCATCACGGCGCCGGAGATGGTGTTGCCGACGACCGCGCATGCGGCGTTCGAGAAGGGCGCGGCATACTTCGATGTGCGCTCGGTGCGCGTGCCGGTCGGCGCGGATTACAAAGCCGATGCGTCCGCGATGGCGGCGGCGCTGACGCCGCAGACGGTCCTGCTGGTCGCGTCGGCACCGTCGTATCCGCAGGGCGTTATCGATTCGGTGCAGCAGATCGCCGCGCTGGCGGCGGCGCGCGACATCAACTGCCACGTCGATGCGTGCATGGGCGGCATCACACTGCCGATGCTGGAGCGCCTCGGCCAAGCCGTGACGCCGTTCGACTTCCGCCTGCCGGGTGTCACGTCGATGTCAGTCGACCTGCACAAGTACGGCTATACCGCCAAGGGCGCCTCGGTCATCGTGCACCGCACCAAGGCGCTGCGAAAGCAGCAAACCTTCAGCACCGACAACTGGCTCGGCGGCCTCTACGCCAGCTCCGGTGTGCTCGGCACCAAGAGCGGCGGGCCGATCGCCGCGGCGTGGGCGGTGCTGCATCACCTCGGCGAAGACGGCTACCTGCGCCTGACCCGCGTGGCGCGCGCCGCGACGCTGCTGTTGCTCGAGGGCCTGCGCGAGATCCCGGGCCTGCGCGTGCTCGGCGACCCGGAGGCGACGCTGGTGGCGTTCACCATCGACGATGCCGATGTCTTCGCCGTCGGCGAGGCGCTGGCGGCGCGCGGCTGGGTGCTCGATCAGCAGCAACCGCCGCCGAGCCTGCATTGCACGGTCAACGCCGTGCACGCGCCGGTGATCCCGGCGCTGCTCGCCGATCTGCGCGCGGTTCTCGCGGTCGTGCGCACAGGTGGCGCGCGCGGTTCCGCTAAGCCGTATGGCAGGCTCGAATGAGCCAGGCTGTTCGCTGCCAGGTTGTTCGCCGTTGCAGGGAATACGCTTCCCCGTAACCGCCAGCAGCCCAGCAGCGTAACAGCCTGCCTTTCACGAGCAGCCGTCCAGCGCCGAGTTGACTCCGCCGATCAGCTCGTTGACCGCCACCGTGCCGTCTTCGTTGGTATCGAACGATGGGCAGGTGTCGACCGATGCATTGCCGAGCGCGATGTTGACGCCGGTGACCAGCTCGTTGACGGCGACCATTTCGTCGCCGTTGCAGTCGCCGACGCAGCCGCTACTCGCCGGCTGTGTCGGCGTCGGCGTGGCGCCGCTGCCGGCTGTTGCCGTGGGAGTCGGTCCGCTCGGCTCGCCGGCCATGCACAAGCCGCGCTGCTGATCGCCGACCGATACCGCTTCGCAGCGGCTACTCGGCGAGCAGTCGTCGCCGTCATCACACGACGCGCCTTGGTTGGTCGGCTCGCACTGCCCGGTGCCAGCGTTGCAGGTCTCGCACGTCGGCACGCACTTCGGCGCGTTCTTCTCGCATTTGCCGGTGGCGAAGTTGCAGTTGTCCGTGCACGGGTTGTTGTCCGTGTCGGGGCAGGTCTTCGGCGCCGGTATACAAAAGGCAAACGTCGGCAATCCTGGCGCCGTCGCAATGATCTGGCACGCGCCGACGAAACAGCTGCCGAATTCACCGGCGTCACAGCTGTCACCGGTCTGCACGCCGTCTTTGCCGCTGCACTGGAGCGGCAAATTGGGGATCGGGATCGGGCTCAGGGACTGACAGGTGCCGCAGCCGCCGGCGCATGAGGTGTTCACCGGTGCCGGGTCGCCGGTGCAGCCTTGCGCCGAGCAATGGTCGTTGATGGTACAGTCGTCGCCGTCGTCACAGGATCCGCTGGCTACCGGTATCCCGCTGCAGGTGCCGTCGCTGCACATGTCCTGCTTGGTACACGGATCGAAATCGTCACAGCTCTGCGCGGTCGCCGGCAGAGCGCCCGTCCCCACGAGCAATGCTGCAGCGACTCCGATGATCCAGTGCTTTCTCATTGTTGATTCCTCCCTCAACGATCAGCGCTTTCACGCGCATGGGTGAGCGTCAAGACAGTCTGGAAGGCATGGAAGACAGCGGCGCACATCGCGCGGCGCTGGCTTCGACGAAGTGATGTGGGCTGTCGACCGACGACCCGATGCCGATGGCGTCGCAGCTTCCTCGGGGTATCGCGCATGCGCGGCGCTCCAGTAGATTGAGCGGCGCATGATCAGACTTGGGTTCATCGGCATCGTCCTCACCTTCGTCTTGCAAGTCGCGTTGCCGCAGCGCGCCGCCGGTCGCTCGCCCGACGCGACGTCGGCGCCGTTCGATTACTACGTGCTGAGCCTGTCGTGGTCCCCGCAGTATTGCGCCGGTTCCGGCGGCGGCCGCCAGGATCAGCAATGTGCCGGTCGACGGCCGTTCGCCTTCGTGCTGCACGGCTTGTGGCCGCAGTACGAAAAGGGATTTCCGCGCGATTGCGAATCTCACGAGCGCGTGTCGCAGCAGCTCGTCGACGACATGCTCGACATCATGCCGAGCCCGAAGCTGGTGCGGCACGAGTGGAACACGCACGGCACCTGCAGCGGTCTCGATCCGCGCGATTACTTCGCCACGGCGCGGCGCGCCTTCGAGTCGATTCGCATCCCAGCGGCCTACTCTGAGACGCCGAAGCAAGTGTACGTCGCACCCAGCCAGCTGCAGCGCCAGTTTCTCGACGCGAACCCGAAGCTGCGCGCCGCCGGCGTCGCGGTGTTGTGCAGCGGCCGCTACCTACAGGAAGTGCGCGTCTGCCTCGATCGCGACCTGGCGCCGCGCGCCTGCGGCCGCGATGTGCGCGACACCTGCAAAGGCGGCGAGATCATCGTCCGCCCAGTTCGGTGACGATGAGAGAAACACGGAGAACACAGATGGCCACGGAGACCACGGAAGCTTCTCTATGGTCGGAGCTCTCCGTGTTCATCCGTGGTGATCTGTGTTCTCCGTGTTTTCCGTCGCATTGCGCTCGCCAAGCTCCATGTCGCGCGGCATGACTCGGCGGATGCGTTGGTGGGCTGGATCGTCGAGTGACGACCAGGCGCTGCGCAGGTCGCGCCAGATGCGGACCTGAAACGTCTTGGCGACGCTGCGGAACGGACGGCCGAGCAGGCTGCCGTCGTACAGCGCTTCGCCGCGATTGAAGGCCGCCTCGTTGAAGCGCGTCTGGCCGGCGGCGCGCGCCGCTTCGTAGGCGGCTTCGTTCTGCGCCATCAGCGGCACGAAGGTTCGATCGAGCAGCTCCAGCAGCGGACGCAGCCGATCGCTGAGCGCCAGCGCGCCGTCGCTCGCGGCGTGCGTGCCGTCGCGGATGTCGCACAGCCAGCGAAACGTCACCGGTGCGCGGCGCCGCATGTGCTCCGCCGCCGTCGGATCTTTGAGGTTCATGCCGAGCTGGCCGTACACCGACGCATCGGCGAGCGTGAAGCGCGCGCCGAGCAGGAACGGCTGGTGTGTGAGCACCGACTCGACGGCGTCGAGCGCGCCGTCCCAGATCTCTTGCAGCAGCTCGTGCGTCGGCGGGAAGCCGGCGCGCGCCGGCGGCGTCAGCTCAGCGGGTAGGCCGGCGATGCTGAGCCCGTCGGGCGCGACGCTGAACAGATACGGCAGGCGCCGCACTTGCCGCTGCGCGAAGCGGCGCGCCATGCGTGGCTGGCCGCCGGGCGGCAACAGGCGCGCGAACTCGCGCGCCAAGCGCGCGCCGGCATCGTTGGTCGTCGCCGACACCACCCAGCGCCCGTGATGCACGAGGTAGAGGCCGAGCTCGTCGAACGCCTCGTCGATCAACCGGCAGACGAAGCGCAGCGCCGCATCGTCGGGCACCAGCGGTCCGCGGCGCTGCGGGTGGAAGCGATCGAGCCATTCGGCCAGTGCCGACGAGTCGTACATGATGCGGCGCTCGTCCTCGATCAGAAACGGCACCAACGGATACTCGTCGAGCGGATCGAGCGCCGGCCAGCGCTCGATCGTGCGCCGCCGCTTGCCGCGCTCGATGCGCCATGCCGCCTGCATGTTCTCCAGCCGCGTACCCTGCTCCGGCAACAGGCGATATGGCACCGCCGCCGCCGTCAGCAGCGCACGTAACTTCAGCGTGTACGGCGAGAGCTCGGAACCCCAGATGGCGTAGCGCATGCGGCAGGTGTTGGTTGTCAGGTCGGAACGATGGAGAAGCGTCGTCAACTGCTCGGCAGTCCGCTCGTCGGTCGAGATGGCTTTCTTCTCTGACCTAACAACGGAACAACCTAACAACCAACAGCCTGCTCTCGCTCGCCGATAAGATACGTCGCGCCCTCAACGCCCGCGCGCGCGGTATGGACGGTGCCGGCGGGCAGCATCAGGCGGTCGCCGGCGCGCAGCAGCAGGTCCTGGCCGAGAGCGCCGAAGGTGATGTCGCCGGCGACGACCCATAAGCTCTCGTCGTGATCGTGCTGATGCGGCGTATAGTCCGCGCCCGGCGCATCCGACCACTGCCAAACGCTGAACCCCTCCGACTCCAGCCGCGCCCGCAACGCGGCTCCGTCAATCGGCCCCCCAGTCCACGCAATAAGCTCGAGCTTCATAAGGAGTCAGGGCAACCACAGATGACACAAGATCAACACAGATAGACAAAGACCGATGAGGAGCGGGGGAAATATATAGGGCTGTTTTCTTTCTCTCTCCGTCTTTATCTGCGTTCATCCGTGTTCAACTGTGGTTCCCTCTTACTTCGTCAGCCGCGCCGCCCGGTAGCGGCGGATGAGCGCGTTGGTCGACGAGTCGTGCTGCAGCGCCGGGTCGCCCGCGGCTTGCAGCTCGGGGATGATGCGCTGTGCGAGCACCTTGCCGAGCTCGACGCCCCATTGGTCGAAGGAGTTGATGTTCCAGATCACGCCCTGCGTGAAGACGCTGTGCTCGTAGAGCGCGACCAACGCGCCAAGGACTTGCGGCGTCAGGCGATCGGCGACCAGCACGCTCGACGGATGATTGCCGTCGAAGGTGCGCGCCGGCACCTGCCAGTTGGCGACGCCGTCGGCCTTCACCTGCTCCGCCGTCTTGCCGAAGGCGAGTGCTTCGGCCTGCGCGAAGACGTTGGCGGTGAGCAGATCGTGATGCACGCCGAGCGGGTTGAGCGAGTGCGCGAACGAGACGAAGTCGCACGGGATCAACTTCGTGCCCTGGTGGATGAGTTGGTAGAACGAGTGCTGGCCGTTGGTGCCGGGCTCGCCCCAGAAGATCGGGCCGGTCTCGTAATCGTCGATGTGTTTGCCGTCGAGGGTCGTGCGCTTGCCGTTGCTCTCCATGGTGAGCTGCTGCAGGTAGGCCGGAAAGCGCTTGAGGTATTGATCGTAGGGCAGCACGGCGACGGTCTGGGCGCCGAAGAAGTCGGTGTACCAAACCGACAGCAACCCCATGATCACCGGCAGATTCTTGGCCAGCGGCGCGCTGAGGAAATGCTCGTCCATGGCGCGGAAGCCGGCGAGCAGGGCGCGGAAGTTGTCCGGGCCGACGGCGAGCATGGTCGACAAGCCGATGGCGGAATCCATTGAGTAGCGGCCGCCGACCCAATCCCAGAAGCCGAACATGTTGTCGGTGTCGATGCCGAACTTCGACACCTCGGCGGCGTTGGTCGAGACGGCGGCAAAGTGCTTGGCGATGGCCTTCTCGTCCTTCAACGTCGCCAACGCCCAGTCGCGCGCGCTGCGCGCGTTGGTCATCGTCTCCAGCGTCGTGAACGTCTTCGACGAGACGATGAACAGCGTCTCGGCGGCGTCGAGGTCGCGCGTCGCCTCGGCGAAGTCGGTGCCGTCGACGTTCGACACGAAGCGGAACGTCATGGCGCGCTCGCTATAGTGACGCAGCGCTTCGTAGGCCATCACCGGGCCGAGGTCGGAGCCGCCGATGCCGATGTTGATAACGTTCTTGATGCGCTTGCCGGTATGACCCGTCCACGCGCCCGAGCGGATGCGATCGCTGAACGCCGCCATACGGTCGAGCACCGCGTGCACGTCCGGCACCACGTCGGCGCCGTCGACGACGATCCTCGTGCCGCGCGGCGCGCGCAACGCGACGTGCAACACGGCGCGCTTCTCGGTGACGTTGATCTTTTCGCCGCTGAACATCGCCGCGCGCCGTTGCTCCAGCCCGCACGCCTGCGCCAGTTTCAGCAGCAGCGCCAGCGTCTCATCGGTGACGCGATGTTTCGAATAGTCTAGAAACAGCCCGGCGCCCTCGGCGTTCAGCTTCTCGCCGCGCTTCACGTCCTTCGCGAACAGCTCGCGCAGATGCACATCGCGCAGCGCCGCGTAGTGGGATTGGAGCGCTTTCCATTCCGGTCGTTGCGTCAGCGCAGCGGTCATCATTCCTCCTAAGAAGTTCAACACAGAGAACACAGATGACCACAGGGGGCACCGAGGCGACCGACAAATGCGGGGCCTCCGTGTTCTCCGTGGTTCTCTGTGTTCATCTGTGGACTCCAGCTCCTATTTCTTCTTTGCCAGCTGCGCTTTGGCGGCGGCGACGACGGCTTCGGGCTCGAAGCCGAATTTCTTCTGCACGTCCTTCAACGGCGCCGAGGCACCGAAGGTGCGCATGCCGATGATGGCGCCGTCGATGCCGACGTAGTGCGCCCAGCCGAGCGTCGAGGCTTGCTCGACGGCGACGCGCGCGTGCACCGACGGCGGCAGCACTTCGTCGCGGTAGGCCTGCGGCTGCAGCTCGAACAGTTCCCACGACGGCATGCTGACGACGCGCGCCTTGATGCCTTCCTTGGTCAGCTGCTCGTAGGCGGTGACGCACAGGCCGACTTCACTGCCGGTAGCGAGCAGCAGCACGTCGGGCTTGCCGCCCGCCGCGTCGGCCAACACGTAGGCGCCTTTTGCCACGCCCGAGGCCGCGCCGTACTTGCTGCGGTCGACGGTCGGCAGGTTCTGGCGCGACAGCACCAGCATGACCGGCTGGTGGGTGAGCGGCATGATGACGCGCCATGCCTCGACCACTTCGTTGGCGTCGGCCGGCCGCATGACGATGAGGCCGGGGACGGCGCGCAGCGAGGCCAGCTGCTCGACCGGTTGATGGGTCGGACCGTCTTCGCCGACGCCGATCGAGTCGTGCGTGAAGACGTAGATCACCGGCAGCTCCATGAACGCCGACAGTCGGATCGCCGGACGCGCGTAGTCGGTGAAGATGAAGAAGCCGGCGCCGAACGGCCGCACCTTGCTCAGCGACATGCCGTTGACGATGGCGCTCATGCCGAGCTCGCGGATGCCGAAGTGGAAATTGTGCCCGCCGTAGTTGTTGGCTTCGAAATCGCCGGCGCCGTCGAAGGTGAGGCGTGTTTTGGTCGACGGCGACAGATCGGCGGCGCCGCCGATCAGCCACGGCACGTTCTTGGCCAGCACGTTCATGACTTTGCCGTTCGACTCGCGGCTGGCGAGGCCCTTGGCATCGGTCGGGAAGGTCGGCAGGTCCTTGTCCCATCCGTCCGGCAGCTCGCGCTTCTGCATGCGCTCGAGGTGATCGGCGAGCTGCGGGAACTCTTTCTTGTACTTGGTGAAGGTCGCTTCCCACGCTTTGCGCGCCTCGGCGCCGCGCTTGCCGACGCCTTGCGCGAAGTGCTCGACGACACCGTCGGGAACCAGGAATTTCGCGTTTTCCGGCCAGCCGTAACGCCGCTTGGCGCCGCGAACCTCGTCTTCGCCGAGCGGCTCGCCGTGCGCCGCGCTGGTGTCCTGCTTCGACGGCGCGCCATAGCCAATGTGACTGTCGACGATGATCAGCGTCGGCCGATCGTCGGTCTTCTTGAAGTGCTCGAAGGCGCGCGCCAGCAGGCCGGTGTCGTTGGCGTCGCCGACGCGTTGCACGCTCCAGCCGTAGCCCATGAAGCGCGCCGAAACGTCGTCGCTGTAGGCCAGCGCCGTGTTGCCCTCGATGGTGATGTGGTTGTTGTCGTAGATCCAGCACAGGTTCGACAGGCGCAGGTGACCGGCGAGCGACGCCGCCTCGCTGCTGATGCCTTCCATGAGACAGCCGTCGCCGCAGATGGCGTAGGCGTTGAAGTCGAACAGCGTGAAGCCGGGCCGATTGAAGTACTGGGCCATCCAACGGCCGGCGATCGCCATGCCGACGCTGTTGGCGATGCCCTGGCCGAGCGGGCCGGTGGTCGTCTCGACGCCCGAGGTCCAGCGGTACTCCGGATGCCCGGCGCATTTCGAGCCCAGCTGGCGGAAGCGCTTGATGTCGTCGAGCGTCACCGACGGCGTGCCGAGCACTTCGTACTTCGGATCGACCGAGCGGACGCCGGTGAGATGCAACAGGCTGTAGAGCAGCATCGACGCGTGGCCGTTCGACAGCACGAAGCGGTCGCGATTCGGCCAGATCGGATCGGCCGGATCGAAGCGCAGGAACTGCTGCCACAGCGTGTACGCCACCGGCGCCAGCGCCATCGGCGTGCCCGGGTGTCCCGAGTTGGCCTGCTGCACGGCGTCCATCGCCAAGGTGCGAATGGTGTTGATGCAGAGAAGATCGAGGTCCTGCGTGTCGGCCATGGGCCCTCCGTCGTCGATAGCGCCGCACTCTATCGGTTGGGCGTGAGACGGGGAACCCTGAATGCGGAAAGGACGGAAACGGCGTGCGGGGGTACGGAGATGCTGCGGTATGGAGGTGCGGAAGGGTGTCGGTACCTTCTCCGCACACTCCGCACCACAGAACCTCCGCACCTCCGCGCGCCGCTCTCCTCCTCATCCACGTCCGACCATTGCCAATTCTGCAGCGCGGCCCGTGCTAGAAACTGCGCATGCATCTCGACCGAGCGACTTGTTACCGGGCGTTGCATACGCGCGACCGGCGCTTCGATGGACGCTTTTTCACCGCGGTGCGCACCACCGGCATCTATTGCCGGCCGATCTGCCCGGCGCGCCCGCCGAAGCTGGAAAACGTCACCTTCTACGCGTGTGCGGCAGCGGCCGAGGAAGCCGGGTTCCGCGCCTGCAAGCGCTGCCGGCCGGAGACGGCGCCGGGCACGCCGGCATGGATTGGCAGCGCGGCGGTCGTCGCGCGCGCCTTGCGCTTGATCGGCGCCGGCGCGCTCGACGACGACAACGCCGGCGGGGTGGACGCGCTGGCGGCGCGCCTCGGCGTCGGCGAGCGCCAGTTGCGCCGCCTGTTCGAGCAACACCTCGGCGCCGCGCCGGGCGCGGTGGCGCGCGCGCAACGCTTGCACTTCGCGCGCGCGCTGATCGACGACACGGCGCTGCCGATGGGCGAGATCGCCTATGCGGCCGGCTATCGCAGCGTGCGACAGTTCAATCACGCCATGCGCGCCAGTTTTGCCCTGGCGCCGCGCGACATGCGCCGTGCCGGCGGCGGCACGCGCCGCGCCGATGCGTTGACGATCCGCTTGCCGTATCGGCCGCCGTTCGATTGGCGCGCGCTGCTCGCCTTCCTCGCCCTGCGCGCCACGCCCGGCGTCGAATCGGTGGGTGACGGCGTCTACCGGCGCACTCTGCGCGTCGGCGACGTGGCAGGTTGGGTCGAGATCCGCGCCGTCGCCGGTGCGGATGCGCTGTCGGTGCAGCTGCGCCCGGCCGACGGCAGCGCGGCGCTGGCGGTCGTCGAGGCGACGCGGCGCGTCGCCGACCTCGGCGCCGATCCGCACGCCATCGCGTCGCACTTGCGCGCCGATTCGGCGCTGCGTCCGCTGATCGCGGCGCGACCCGGCCTGCGCGTGCCGGGCGCGTGGGATCCGTTCGAGCTCGCCGTGCGCGGTATCGTCGGCCAGCAGGTGACGGTGCGCGGTGCGACGACACTGGTCGGGCGTCTGGTCGAGCGCTGCGGCGAGCGCGTCGACTTGGCCGAAGATCTCACGCACCTGTTCCCGACGCCGCACGTGTTGGCGTCGGCCGACCTCACCGGCATCGGCATGCCCGGCGCACGCGTCACGGCCCTGCAGGAGCTGGCGCGTGCGGTCGCCGAGGGGCGCGTGCAACTCGACGCGGCGCGCGGTCTCGACGAGGTCGTGGCGCGGCTGACCGCATTGCCCGGCATCGGCGAATGGACGGCGCAGTACATCGCCATGCGCGGTCTCGGCGAGCCGGACGCGTTTCCGCATGGCGATCTCGTCCTGCGCGCCGCGCTCGGCAACGGCGCTGGGCCGGTCTCGACGAAGGAGCTGTCTCGTGCGGCGGAGGCGTGGCGCCCCTGGCGCGCCTATGCGGCGATGCATTTGTGGGCCGGCGCGAGTGCCGGCCCTGCGAGTACGGCAACGGACGCGCGCAGATCCCGCAGCTCGATCAAGTTGGCCGCCGCGAGCGGCAGCGCGGTCGGTGCAGCCGCAATGGTTCGCCAGATCAAACCACGCAGCGGGCGCATGCCGCGCGCGCAGGAGAAAACGAGCCGCGGGCGGGCCGCCCGCGCGCCTGGAAGGAGTGGCCGATGAAACTTGCAATCGATCGTTACGCATCGCCGCTTGGCGAAGTGGTCATCGCGACGCGCGACGAGCAGTTGTGCGCGATGATGTTCAGCGAGCATTGGCCGCGTCTCGAGGCGGCACTGGCGCGGCGGCTCGGCGGGGTCGAGCCGGTCGCGACGCGCGATGCGGCGCCGCTGCGCGCGCGGCTCGACGCGTATTTCGCCGGCGATATGTCGGCGCTCGATGCCATCGAGGTCGCGCCGGCCGGGACCGACTTTCAACGCGCGGTCTGGGCGGCGCTGCGCCGCATTCCGGCCGGTGAGACGCGCAGCTACAGCGAGCTGGCACAGAGCATCGGGATGCCGTCTGCAGTGCGCGCGGTTGGCGCCGCCAACGGCGCCAACCCGATCTGGTTGGTGGTGCCGTGCCACCGCGTCATCGGCCGCGACGGCTCGTTGACCGGCTATGCCGGCGGCCTCGACCGCAAGCGGTGGCTGCTGACCCACGAAGGCGCGTGGGCAGAGCATTCACCACAGAGGCACAGAGTCACCGAGCAGAGCAGAGAGAACCAGGCGATGCTTTTCTGATCTCCTGTGACGCTGTGTCTCCGTGGTGAGCTCTTCCCCTCAGCTCAGATCGGGGATCCAGTTGCCATGAAAGCCGAACGGCACGCGGCGCGGCAGCTTGACGGTGGCCACCGGCGCCTTGGCGATGTTCGAGGCGTCGAGCACGACGAGATCGGTCGCATTGCGTGCGGCGTCGTAGACGTATTGTAAGATCCATCCCTCGTCCTCGCCGGCAGTCGGCGAGGCGGGGACGAAGATGCCTTCGCTCGGCGTGCGGCCGAGGCCGAAGCGGTGCTCGGTCGCGTGGCCGGTGTGCAGGTCGTACTTCACCAGCAGGCAGTCGGCGCGGCGGTCGTCGGAGCCTTCGAACACCGAGCCGGCGGCGTAGCCATAGCGGTGGCGCGAGCCGTTGAGGCGGTCGTCGATGCGCGGGAACTCGACCGGGCGATCGTCGAGCTGCTCTTCCGTCACGCGCGCGCCGGCCAGATCGATCGTGAAGCGATGCAGGACCGCGGTCGACAGTCCCTCGGGGCCGCCGCGCCAGAGATCGGGATAGCGCGCCACTTCGAGCACGATCTTGCTGCCGTTCTCGTATGCGTTCAGCGGGTGGAAGACGTAGCACGGCGCAATGTCGTACCAACGCACGTCCGCGTTCGTGCCGCCGCGCGGCATCACGCCGAGCCGCGCGCCGTACGTGTCGCTCCATTGGTAGGGAAAGCGGCCCTGCATCGCGAGCTCGAAGTCGAACACCACCGGCAGATCCATGAACAGCACGTGCTGATCGGTGATGGCGAAGTCGTGGATCATCGTCGGGCCCGGCACGTCGATGACCTCGCTCTTCACCAGCACGCCGTTCCGGTCGAGCACGTGGTAGGTGAGGAACGGCGCGATGAAGCGGTAGCCGAAGAAATGAAACTCGCCGGTGCGCGGGCAGGGTTTCGGATGGGCGGTGAAGCTGGTGGTCAGCTTGCCGCCGAAGTCACAGGTGCCGACCGTCTCGAGCTCGCGCGTCACCTCGGTCGGGAATGAGCTCTCGACCAGCGCGAACACCCTGCCGGCGTGGTGCACGACGTTGGTATTGGCCACGCCGACGCTGTGGTCGACGTTGCCGTTGGCATCGACGAAGTCGACGCCTTCGAGAAACGCGCGCGTGCGGATGTAGCGATTGCGGTACCACTGCGCTTTGCCGCCGGCGAGGCGCACGCCGTGCAGCATCCCGTCGCCCATGAACCAATGCGCCGAATACCCGCTCTTCGGATTCGGCCCGTTGCGCATGTACACGCCGCGCAGCGCCGCCGGCAGCGCACCGTCGACTTCGAGGTCCACCGCGCTCAGCTCATCGGTCACCGGGGCGTAGTTGCCGCGCAGGTGGAACGGCAGCTGCTCTTCGCGCTTCTCGGTCATGAAATCCTCCTTGCCGCCGCGTACGAGAGCACCTGGAATTGGAGGTGTCTAGGAGAAGGTGCCGGGGTCGGGGGTCGGGTTTCAGGCCGGCGCTGGACGCCGGCAGCACGACGGCTCGGGCAATGATTCCTACCTCGCCCAACTCCTGATCCCGCCCCTGACACCCGACACTCCGACCAGCTATATCCGCCTACGATGAACCAGCTGTACGACCCGGCGCCGGACGACCTCATTCGCTTCGGCATCACGCTGGGGCTGACGTTCGTGCTCGGACTGGAGCGCGAAGATGCGGCGGAGCATTCGCGCGTGCCGACGATGGCCGGCGTGCGTACCATGCCGCTGATCGGCTTGCTGGGCCACATGCTGATGGTGCTCGGCGGCGGCGAGCTGTGGCTGCCGGCGGTGGGTCTGGTGATGGTCGGTGGGCTGACCATGATCGGCCATGCCGACAAGTTGCGTCACAGCCGCAGCGGCCTGACCACCGAGCTGACCATGCTGATCGCCTATGTCGTCGGCTTGCTGTCGGCGCACGGCAATGTGCAGTCCGCCGCGGCGCTGGTGGTGGCGACGGTGCTGCTCCTCACCGGCAAGCAGCCGCTACGACGCTTCGCGGCGCAACTGCCGCCGCAGGAGATCAAGACCTTCGTCACCTTCCTGCTGCTCGCCGCAGTGATTCTGCCGGTGCTGCCGAATCGCACCTTCACGCGCTTCAACCTCAACCCGTTCAACGCTTGGGTGGTCGTCGTCGCCGTCAGCGCCATCTCGTACGCCAGCTATCTGCTGCAGAAGCTCGTGCGCTCGGATGAGAGCGTGCTGCTCGCCGCCGTGCTCGGCGGGCTGTACTCGAGCACCGCGACGACGATCGCCTTGGCGCGCCGTTCAGCCTCGGCGGGCGACGGACTGACGTATGCCGGCGGCATCATTCTGGCGACCGGCGCGATGTATCTGCGCGTGTTGATCCTGGTGTGGATGTTCTCCGCCGCCGCCGGCCGCCAACTCGCGCTGCCAATGCTGGTGCTCGCGGCGCTCGGCTCACTCGCTGGCGTGGTCCTGATCTTGCGCCGGCGCGGCACGGCCGGGAAGGAAAGCGACGAGATCGCCGGCGAACCGCATCCCCTCGAAGTGCGCGCCGCGGCAATGTTCGCCACGCTGTTCCTCGGGCTGCAGGTGATCACGCAGCTCACGACACAGTACCTCGGCACCGCCGGCCTGCTCGGGCTGGCGCTGCTGGTTGGCCTGACCGACATCGTGCCGTTCATTCTCGGCCTCACCGACTCGATGACCGGCGGCGTGATACCGCAACCGATCATGTTGGCGATCATGATCTCGATCGCCAGCAACAACGTCGTCAAGGGCGTTTATGCGCTGGCGCTCGGCAAGCGTGCGACCGGCATCGCGTCGCTGATCGGCCTCGGCGCGCTGGCGGTGCTGACCATCGCGGCGGTGTGGGTGATGCCGTGAAAGGCGGCGTGCTGCTGGCGCTGGCCTTCCTCGTGGCCGGGTGCACGCCGAAGGTGCATGTCGACTACGACACCGGCGCCGACTTCAGTCGGCTGCGCTCCTACGATTGGCTGCCGTCGCCGGCCCCGCCGGCCGAGGCGCCGTCGTACAGCGATCGCACACTGATGGAGCGCCGCGTACGCAGCAGTGCCGACGCTGCGCTGCAGGCGCGCGACTATCTGCCGGCGCGTGCACAACCCGACTTCCAGCTCAACTCGTTCTTCGTCCTGACACCGGGCTACTACGATCCGGAGGAAGTGGTGACGCTGGTCATCGACGTCGTCGACCCGCGCAGCAACGTGCTCTTGTGGCGCGGCACGCGCGCGACCGGCTTGCATCGCAGCGACACGGCCGAAGAGCGCGATATGCGCATCGACACCGCGGTGCGCGCCATCCTCAATCGCTTCCCGCCGCAGCCGTGAAGCGGACTGGAAATTTGCCACAGATGAACACCGATAAACGCAGATAGATGGAGAGCGACCGTCTCGTTTCCGTGCCGGGAGACGACGGCTGGCGAATCTGCGATTCGAAAGTCGCGTGGTGAATCCGACTGTCTCTTTTCCTATCCGTGTTTATCTGTGTTCATCTGTGGCTTCAGAATCTTCTGACGGCGACGATTCGAAGCGTTGCCAGGTGTCGCCGATCAGGCGTTCGTGCGGCAGGAAGCGGGCCTTGTACGCCATCGCTTTCGAGCCGTGCACGTACAGGCCCAAGTAGAGATAGCGCAGGCCCCACTGGCGGCAGAGGGCAAGCTGTTTGAGGATCGAGTAGGTGCCGAGGCTGAGCCGCGCGAAGCCGGGGTCGTAGAAACAATAGACGGCCGAGAGCGCCTCGGCGGCGCGGTCGACGATCGCATTGCCGACCAGCAGGCCGCTGAGCATGTAGCGCAGCTCGATGGTGTCGGTGCAGCTCTCGACCAGGAACTGCTCGTAGCCTTCCTGGTCGATCAAGCCGTCGCCGGTGACCAAGCCGCGCTCGACTTTGTGGCGATTGTACAGCGCCACCTTGTCCGCGGTCGCAGCCGGCCGGCCGATCAACGTCTGCAGCATCGCTTCGCCGCGCGCGAAGACGCGGCGCTGCGTGCGCGACGGAGTGAACGCATGCACATCGAGCCGGATCGCTTGGCAGGCGCTGCATGACGGGCAGCTGGGGCGATACAGCAGCAAGCCCTGGCGCCGATCGCCGGCGGCGAGGCGCTCACCGAGCTCCGCCGGCTTCAGGCGGCGCGTCGGCAGGCGCAACGGCAAGCGCGCCGTGTGCTCGGCGAGATACGGACAGCGACTGGTCTCGTTCCACACCAGCCACTCGGGCGGCGCTCCAGGAAGGCGAACCGGCGTGTCCATGTGCACCGGATAGCGCAGGCGTCGCGGTTGGTGAAGGCAATTCGCCGCGCGCTTGTTTCCCGCGACGTTGAAATGCGACAAGGCGCGCCGCACGACGTATGGAGCGCGACGATCTCCTTGCCGAGCTGACCGCCGGCTGTAGCGGGCTGGGCTTCGATCTCGTCCAGCCGTTCGCCCTCGAGTGGTACAACGATGCGGTCGCGCCCGTGTACCGCTTGCCCGATTTCGCAAGGCCGCGTGGGCTCGGCGTGTTGATCGCGCACACGCGCGCGCTCTGGCAACCGTTCTGTACCGCCTGGCGCCGCGACGCGGCATTGCGGGGCGACGCCGATCCGCTCGACCGCTACACGCAGACGCGCCTCGGCGATCTCGTGGCTGGGCTTCCGCTGCGCAGCGCGCTGCGCTGCGCGCACGAGCCGGAACCGCGCCGGCCGGCGATCCAGCGCCTGGCCGCGCTGTGCGGGCTCGCGCCGCTGTCGTTGGTCGGCTTCAACGTGCATCCGCGCTTCGGCGCGTGGATCGGCTTGCGCGCCGCGATCGCGTTCGATTGCGACGCGCCGCCTGGCGCTCCGCCGGCAATGGCGAATCCGTGCGTCGACTGCGCGCGCACGTGCGTTCCGCTGTTCGAGCGCGCTCGCTTGGCGACCGGTCCCGACGCGTGGCGCGCCTGGCTGGCGGTGCGCGACGCCTGCCCGGTCGGCCGCGAGCATCGCTATAGCGAGGAGCAGATCGTCTATCACTACACCAAAGATCGTCGCGTGCTCGGGTAGAGGGCCGCGGGAGACGGCCTGATCATCGTGTCGGCGAGGCGCTCATACGACCACACGCCGACGTCGGCGGTGAGCAGAAACACATCGGGATTGGTCAGCGACTGCCACCCGGCGTAACCGAAGCGACCGTCGATTGCGGTCAGCACGAGCGCCAGCCAATTCCCGTGCGTCGCGAGCAGCGGCAGCCGGCAATCCGTCGCCAGTGCATCGGCCACGGCGGCGCGGGCGCGCGCTTGCGCTGCGCGACTCGACTCGCCGCCGGGCAGCGCGCGATCGAGATCGTCGAAGGACTCGCGCACCGCACGTCGCCAGTCGGCGATCGGCTCATCGCCGAGTCGGCGCTCGCGTAAGCGGTCGTCGATGGAGACGACCGTGCCGAGTCGCCGCGCGAGTGGCGCGATAGATTGCCGGGCGCGCAGGTACGGGCTGGAGATGAAGAGATCCGGGGCGAGCGGCGCAAGGCGCGCGGTCAGCCTCGCAGCCTGCACGTGTCCGCGAACGGTGAGCGGCGCCTCGGGATCTTGTCCCGTCGATTCACAGTGGCGCACCAGCAGCAAGCGACGCATGTTCGGGGGCTGGAAGATGGGCGGCCGTCCGCAGCGTCACGCTTGCATGAGCTCGCACACCGCTGCCTCGACGCCCGGCGCATCGATGCCGTGGATGCGCAGCAGCTCCGGGTACGGCGCCACCTCGCTGCAGAAGCGGTCGCGTACGCCGACGCGGCGCAGGCGACCGGCGCCGAGCTCCGCCAATATTTCCGCCACCGCACCGCCGAGGCCGCCATCGATGAAATGCTCCTCGACCGTGACGAGCCGTCCGGTGTCGCGCGCCGCGCGCTCGATCGCCGCGCGGTCGAGCGGCTTGAGCGTGTGCACGTTGAGCACGCGGGCGGCGATGCCCTGGCTCGCCAAGCGCGTATGCGCAGCGAGCGCGGTGGCAACCGTGCTGCCGGTGGCGACGATCGCCGCATCATCGCCGCCGCGCATCTCGACGATTTGCCCGGGCTCGAACGATTGATCGTAGCCGTCGATCTTCTTCAGGAAACCGAGGCGGACGTACACCGGACCGTCGATCGTCGCGGCGGCGCGGATGGCGCGCTGCGCCTCGCCCGGATCGGCCGGCGACAGAATGGTCAGGCCGGGGATCGTGCGCAGCAGGGCGATGTCCTCGATGGCGTGATGCGTCGCGCCCCAGGCGCCGGCTTCGAGGCCGGAGAACGGGGCGATGAATTTCACCGCGTTGCGGTTGTACGCGCAGTCGTCGCGGATCTGCTCGAAGCCGCGCATGGTGACGAACGGCGCCATGCCGAGCACGAACGGCAGCTTGCCGGCGTGCGCCAGGCCAGCGGCGACGCCGATCAGCGTTTCCTCGCTGATGCCGACGTCGAGGTGACGATGCGGGAAGCGTTCGGTGAACCCGCGAATCGGGCCGAAGTCCTGCGACACCAACACGACGCGCGCATCGGCCGCGGCGAGCTCGCTCACCACCTTCATGCCCGATAGGGCGCCGGCATAGCCGCTCACGGAGTCGCTTCCAGCGCCGCCCGCGCGCGCGCCGCTTCCTCTGCGCTGAGCTGCGTGTAGTGCGCGCGCGCCGTGCCCTCGACGCCCGGCACGCCCTTGCCCTTCACGGTGTGCGCGATCAGCGCCGTCGGCGCATCGGCCTGCGCTGCGGCGTGCAGCGCGTCGAGGATGGCCGGCAGGTCGTGGCCGTCGACCTCGCGCACACGCCAGCGGAAGGCGCGCCACTTGTCAGCCAGCGGCTCCAACGGCACCACGTCGTCGACCGCGCCAGCGGACTGGAAGCGGTTGTAGTCGACGATGGCCAGCAGGTTGGGCAGACCGAAGCGCGGCGCCGCCAACGCCGCTTCCCAGATCGTGCCTTCCTGCAACTCGCCGTCGCCGAGCAGCACCACCGTGCGCGACGGCGACGCGTCGAGCTGCTCCGCGAGCGCGATGCCGACGCCGACCGCCAGCGCGTGGCCGAGCGAGCCGGTGGCGAACTCGACGCCGGGTGCGCGTTTGGTCGGATGGCCCGCCAGGCGGCTGCCGCTCTGTCCCGAGCGCGGCAACTCGTCCGCGTCGATCAAGCCGCGCTCGGCGAGCACGGCGTGAAAAACATGTACCGCGTGGCCTTTGCTGAGCAGAAACCGATCGCGCCGGCGCTGCGGAGTGTCATTCAGCTGCAGCACGTCGAAGAACAGCGCCGCCATCAGGTCCGCACACGACAGCGAGCCGCCGAGATGACAGTACTGCGCCTCGGCAATGCCGATCACGTGGCGGCGCAGTGCGCTCGCGCGCTGCTGCAGCGCTTCGATCCGTTCAGTCATTGGAGGTCATAGCGCGCACGAGACAGCATCGTTGACGGCAAATGAACACGGAGCAGAGATTGCACTCGCGAGCGAGCCCGGTCCGATCGATGCTCATGTGCGTTTGGTCCGCTTACTTCGGTACGTACTTCACCAATACGCGGCTGCCGTCTTTGAAGCCGGCGCGGAAGTTGTCGGCGTGTGTCGCCCAGCCGTCGGGGTACTTCTTGGCATAGGTCTCCATCAGCACGCCTTCGAGCGTCGCGTCGTGCACCAATGATCCGGTGGCATCGAACGACGGTCCGTCGACTTTGCCGACGGCGATCTTCGCCTCGGGGCGCCCGGCGTTGATGCGTTTCACGCGCCAAGACGTCGGCCGCGTGCCGACGTAAACCGCCCCGTCGTGCCACATGAACCAGATCTCGGCCGGCCGGCTGAACGAGCCGTCCTTGCGCGTCGACGAGATGTAGACGAATTGCGACGACGCGAGCGCCTGTTGTACGTCGTGCGGCAGCGCCGCCCACGCCATCACCGGCAGCAGCAGGCTGGCGACGAGGAGCAGCGTGATTCGCCGTGGCATCGATCCTCCTTTGACCGGCGATTGACGGTTGTGTGCCGGCTCGCAACGGGCGGTGAGACTAGGCGGCGCGGGGCGCCGGCGCAACGTTGCCGGCCGGCGGCAATGTGCTAGCCATCGCCCATGCGTCCCCTGTTCAATCCGCGCGGCAATACCGTCCTCTACATCGTCATCGGGCTGTTCGCCGCCTTCGTGGCCGGCGGACTGGCGATTCACTACGGGCAGAAGCGGCACGACGTGCTGTCGTTCGACAGCGACGTCGCCTATCCGCTCGACAAGCCGCTGGTCGGCGGCGAAGTGTACGCCGCCACCGCCGCCGCGATCATGCAACACGAGCTGACGTCGACCACCGGTTGGCGACCGAACGACTTCTTCCTCTGGGGACCCAACATCGCGGCCGACAACAATGCCAGCCGGCAGCTGGGCATCATCCAAGCGTTGCGCGAGACCGTGCGCGTCTTGAAGGACCATCTGACGAAGGTGTCTTCGACCGAGTACGATGCCAATCTGGTGGCGGCCGATCGCCTGCTGCGCAACGACGAGACGAAGTTCTGGCTGCCGTCGGCGGAGAGCCGCTATCGCGCCGCGGTGGAGTCGCTCAACGCGTACGTCGCCGGGTTGGAGAAGACGCCGCCGACATCGAAGCCGCTGAATCGCCGCAACGTCGAGCTGATTCGCCTGTTCCAAACCTGGTCGGACCTGCTCGGCGACGCGCACGCGAATTTGTTCAAAGAACAAGAAGCGGACGGCTCGAGCATCAAGCCGTGGAACAGCGACGACTACTTCTATCACGCCCAGGGCATGGCGCACGTGATGCACTACATGCTGCGCGCCGTGAAGCGCGAGTACGCGATCGATCTCACCAACCGCCCGACGATCGCCCAGATGTTCGACGAGATGATCGACACGCTCGGCCGCGCCGCCGCGCTCAAGCCGGTCATCGTCTTCGACAGCGGTCCGGAAGGGCTGTTCGCCAACCATCGGCGCAACCTCGACGTGTACATCGTCGATGCGCGCCAGAAGATGTACACCGTGCGCGAAGAGCTGGAGAAATGAGACAACGCGCCGCACGCTCTGCGTTCACCGCCGGCCGACGGTAGGCGAGCCGCGATCAGCTGTCGGGCTCCGACTTCTTGATCGCGCTATGGCCGTGCAGCTCATCGACGGCGTCGTCGATGTAGCTGCGCTCGCGATCGAGAAAATCAGCGACGGCGCGCGCGAAGCCTTCGTGCGCCAGGAAGTGGGCGCTGTGCGTGACCGCCGCATCGAAGCCGCGCCAGTGCTTGTACTCGCCGCCGGCGCCGGGCTCGAAGCGCGTCAGGCCGCGCCGAATGCAGTGTTCGATGCCCGCGTAGTAGCAAGTGACGAAGTGAAGATGGCGGACTTCCTGAAAGCAGCCCCAGTAGCGCCCGTAGAGCACGCCGCCCTTCTGGACGTTGATCGCGCCGGCGACCAACTCGCGGCCGCGCATCGCGGCAACGAAGCAGAGGTTGCGCTTCCAACGCTGACGGAGCTGGTCGAAGAAGGCGCGGTTCAGGTACTGCCGACCCCACACGAGCTTGTCGATGGTCGACTTGTAGATGCGGAACATCGGCTCGAACAGCTCGTCGTCGATGGCGTCGCCTTCGAGCGGCGTGACGACGATGCCCGCCTCGTCGACATCGCGTAGCTCGCGTCGCACCTGCGTGCGCCGCTTGCTTCGCATCTGCGCCAGGTAGTCTTCGAAGGTGGCGTAGCCGCGATTGTGCCAGTGATACTGGACGCCTTGCCGGTGCAGGAACCCGGCCTCGCGCAGCGGCGCGATCTCGTCGTCGGCGCAAAAGTTGACGTGCACCGACGAGATCTCGTTGCGTACGCAGAGGTCGCGCAGCGCGCCGGCGACGATGCCGAGCAGTGGCGCGCGGGCTCGTTCGGGATGCGTGATGATGCGCCGGCCGGTGGCGGGCGTGAGCGGCACGGCGACGAGTAGCTTCGGGTAGTATCGAATGCCGGCGCGCTCTGCGGCTTCCGCCCAGTTGTGATCGAAGACGAACTCGCCCTGGCTGTGACTCTTCAAATAGGTGGGCGCCGCCGCGATCAGCTCACCGTTCTCGCGCACCGTGAGGTGGTGCGGCGCCCAGCCGGTCTTGGGGCTGACGCAACCGGATTCCTCCAAGGCGTCGAGCCAATCCCACTCGAGGAACGGCGAGCTGTCGGCACCGACGAGCGCGTCCCATTCTTGGCGCGGCACGTCGGCGATACGGCGCACCAGCGTCACCTCGATCGGCATGCGGCGCATCGTACACGCGTTCGCCGCCGGGGGCAGTAGGTGTCGCGCGGCGTTTGAGCGACGAGGCGCCGTCGCGGCACGAAGCGACCGGTGATGCCGTCGATGTCGGTACCGACGCCCTGTACCGGCGCGCGCCGAGCAGAGAGGGTCTTCACCATCGCTGCCCGGCATGGATGCCGAGCGCCAAACGAAGACGCGCTAGACCAGCCCGCGCGGCGCGTAGGCGTCGCACAGATCCGCCACGGCGGCCGCCAGCGCGTCGAACTGCGCGGCGCCGAGCAGGCCGCTGTCGATGAAGTCGGCGGCAAACGCGGTGGTGCTGAAAAAGAAATCCCGCCGGTCGGCGACGGCGCTGAAGCGCAGATACTGAAACTCGTAGAGGTAGCGCGCCAGCAAGCGCCAGCGCCGCGCCGGCGCATACTCGGCGCGCAAGCTGCGGATGTTCTGGCGCACGTAGGTCTCGCGCTCCGCCTCGTCGAGCAGCGGCGCGGCCCAGAGATTGGCGCGCCAGTCGTTCAGGCGCCGCGTCAGCAGGCGCGCCAGCGCCTCGCCTGCTGGGCACGCCTCGCTGGCGGCCAAGGCGTCGAGATCGGGCTGCGCGACCGCACCTTGGCTCGGCGGCGCGGCGGCGATTGCGGCGGCGAGTTGCGCCGCCAACCCGTCCAGCCGCCGCGCATACTCGTGCGCCTCGACGGCGCATGGAACGGCGCCGGCATCGACGGCGCGATGCGCCCATTCATGTACGGCGCGCGCGCCCAGCATGGCGCGTGCGAACGGCGGCGCGGGCACCGTGCGACGATCAACCGACGGCTCGTCCAGGCTGTAGGCCAAGCACCCGCGCGTGCGGTGCATGTACACGTAGCCGCACTGCTCTACGTCGCCCACCGGCGGAAGCCGTGCCGCGGCACCGAGCGCTGCCAGGCAGCGTCGCGTCTTATCGTCGACGACCCGGAGATCGGCGTGCATATCGCGGACGGCAACGCCGCTGCAGTGTTTGAGCTCGCTGCGCAGCGCGCCGAGACGGTCGGGGGTGTCGCAGTCCCATACGATGCGACCGTTGCGCGCGGTGATGAGCAGCGATGGCGCGTCGGCCGCGAGCCACTCGCACAATGCCGTCGCGGCGGCGGCATCGGGAGCGCGCCAGGCGGCGGCGTGTGCGGCGACGGTCGCACGGGCGACGGCGGTCCAGGCCTCGACCAATCGCGGCGGCTCGTCGATCAATTCCGGCGGCACGGAAAGCTCGCTGTCCGGAATCGCGCGCGCCGGGGCGGGACGATCCGGGTGCAGGCTGGCGTGATGCAGCCGGCGCAGCCACGCGACGGCCGCCGCCAGGAGTCGAAAGGCGGCGGCGTCGGGTCGCGTCGAACGCTGCGCGGCGCGGACGAACGCGGCGCACTCCGCGTCGTTGCGTTGCAGCCACCACGCCGCGTTGCGCACCGCCGCCTGCGTTACCTCACCGCGCTCGGCCATGCGGTCGCCGTGCGCCAGGAGATAGGCGAGCAGCTCGGCGTCGGAGTGTTGCGGATCGACGTCGCACGCGTACAACGTCCATGCGCCGACGTTGAGCAGCTGCACATACGGATGGGCGACGCGCTCGTCCGCCAGCAGCGCCATGTGCCGCCGGCGCGGCGCCGGCCAGCTGCGCGTCTGCGCGGCCAGCGCCGTGCTGCGCTGCCAGTACCGCGAGAATCCGGCATCGACGAGCGCCACATGCGCAGCGCTCCAGCCGGCACGCCGTTGCAGCGCCGCGGCAAATACCGCGCTCACCCCGCGCGGCGACAGGTGCTCGACCGGAATCAGCAACACTCCGGGGGTGCCGAAGCAATACTCCGCGAGCTGCATGAGCGGCGGAGCGCGGCGCGCCGGCGGCAGCGGTGCGTCACCCGCGTGCCGTGGCGCGTGGTCAGCGCTCCGCGTTCCTCATGGCAGGAAACCCAGATTGAAGTTGGCGGTGTTCCAATAGGGCGACCCGACGAGCCCGACCGTGCTGTCGAGCGGAAACAGCGCACTGGGATCGGCCAGACCGAGCCAATGCTTCATGATCGTACCGTAGACGTCGCGGAAATCGGTCGAGCGGAACGGGTTGGCATTGCTCTGCGAATAGGTGGTGTTGCCGTCGTCGTCGGTGTTGCCGATGTCCGGATGATTGCCGTACAGGCCGCCGTTGATGGCGTTGGCGCCACCGACGACGAGCATCGGCGCTTGCGAGCCATGATCGGTGCCGTTGTCGTTCTGTTCGATGCGCCGGCTGAATTCGCTCCACACCATCACGACGACCTTGTTGGGCAGATCGTGGAGGCCGGAGCCGACCGATGCGCCCGCGGCCATGTCGGCGAGATCCTGATAGAAGAGGTTGATCGACTCGGCAATTTCCTGGTGCAGGCCGAAATGTTGCCCGGTCGGCTCGTCGGCGCCTTGATCGGAATGCGTGTCGTAGCCGCCGTTGGCGAGCTCGAAACAGCGCGAGCGCAGGCTCGACGGCACCGCACCGCGAGCCACGCCGTAAATCACCTTGGCGATCTCGCGGAAGCCGCGCGCCGTGCCGGAATCGAGGCCCGGCACGTTCTCGTCGACGTACATGTCACTCCAGCTCGACCGATCGGCGAGGTACTGATCGTGCAGCGCCGGGAACTGTTGCGTGGCGACGAGGGTCGAGGCGCCGGTGGTGCCGAGCGTTTGCAGAAACGGATGGTTGCCGCCGCCGGTCGCCGCGCTGTGCAGCGCGCTGAACAGCGTGTCCTTGTCGGCGATATCGTCGTCGAACGCGTAGTCGTAGGGAAAGCCGAAATCGCTCAGCCGATCGAACACCAGCACGCTGGTGGCGGATTGCTGATATTCACCGCTGACCTGGTAGCCGATGTTGACCGCCGGAATGTCGCTGCCGATGTAGCCGGATGCTGCCAGGTAGCGACCCATCCAACCGGTGCCGATGGTGCTGAATGGGTTGCCGCGCTCCCAGGTGGAGCGCGATTCATCGTGCGACAGGCTGTACTCGGGATAGCCGCAGCCCTGAATGACGGCGACCATGTCGCTCTCGTACATGTCGCGCAGCTTGGCGAGGCCGGGGTGGAAACCGAGCGTCGTGCCGGAATTCACATCGAGCATGCCGTTGGCTGGCACCAGCGGATTCGGAATGCGCAGGCCGCCGACGCCGGTCTTGCGTGCGTCCTCGTACGGAGCGCGCAACGCGCCCGTGGCGGGGATGATCGTGTTCAGCCCGTCGTTGCCGCCGTCGAGAAACAGCACGACGAGGTAGCGGTCGCCGATGGTCGAAGCGAGCGCCTGCTGCAGCCAGGGATTGCGGAACAGCTGCGGGCCGAGGATCGTGCCGGCGGTCGCCAAACCGGCGCGGCCGAGGAACTGACGTCGAGTGATCGCCATACGCGGGGTCTCCTCGCGGCGTTACTGAAGCTGGTAGGCGGGCGACTGCAAGACGAGGCAGAACAACCCGTTCAACTTGCGATTGCGTGTGTCGTCGTCGGTGAGGTCGATGGAGCCTGCGCCGAGGTAGTCGATGAAGGCGTTGCGCTCCGTCGTCGTCAGTTGATCGGAGACGCCGAGAAGATCGGTGACCGCGTCGACGATGTCGCCCGGATCGGTCAGCGACAGGTCGACCAGCCGCTCGGGACGGAACGAGGTGCCGCCGCCGTCGCGCGCTGAGGTGGCGTCGCGCGCAAAGTTGTAACGCGCCAACATGGTGGAGCTGCTGACCCACGCCAGCTCCCAGTCCCAACCGAAGACACTGGGTGGCTCGAACAGGGTCTGGCCCATGTCAATCAGGCTGCCGCGCACTTGGTCGTAGTTGCCGCCGGGGACCGTCAGGTCCTTCCCCTTCGGCTTCATGCCGAGCAAGCGGAGGGTGCTGACGACATAGTCGATCGGCCACTTCACGGACTTCTTGGCGGTCGCCGTCGGCGGCGCAGCCGACAAGAAGAAGTCGTCGTGCAGCAGCAGTGCGCGCAGCAGCGGTTGAATCTCGAACGCGGTGGCAAAGCTGGACGTATCGACGATGTCGTGCACGAAGCTGTCGCTCGGCTCCGGATGCGCGAAGAACGTGATCAGGCGCCGCGCGACGTAGTCCGCCACGGTCGGGCGCAGATTGCCGCTCGGGCCGTAGCGATGTTGGAAGATGATGTCGATGACGTTGTCGATCTCCAGCTCGAAGTTGCTGCCGGCGTCGAAGCTCTGGCCGGCCGGTGCGTTGAACCCCCCGCGCGTTTTGAAGATGACTTTCGGTCCACGCGCTGGGCTCCAGTCCTCGACCGCATCGCCTTGATCGTGGCGGTCTTCGTCGAGCTCGGCGATGCCCTTGTCGTTGTAATCCCAGCCGGTGAAGGCGCGTGCGATCTGCACGATGTCTTCCTGCTCGTAGTTGTTCTTCGCGCCGCCGCTGTCGGCCGCCGGCGCGTTGACGCCGAGCGTGAAGAGCTCCATCAGCTCGCGCGCGTAGTTCTCGTTCGGCTGGTGCTTGCGATTGCGCGCCGTGTCGAGGAACTCCATCATCGCCGGATTCTTGTTGATGGCTTTGACCAGGGTCTTGAAGTTGCCCTTGCCGTTGATGCGCAACAGGCGGTTTTGCACCTGCATCTGGCCGACGTCCTGCACCTTGTCCCAGCTGGTGGCGAAGTGGTCGTGCCAGAACAACACCAGGCGTTCCTGCAACGGCTGGTGGCTTTTCACCATGTATTTGACCCAGTGGTTGTGCGCGTCTTCGATGTAGCGGCCGCCGGGCTTGAACTTCGTCGGCTTGAACGCCAACAGCGCATCGACCGCGTCGGCGAGCGTCGGGTATCGATCGAACAGATCCTGCGCCGCGGCGCGCGTGGCGCCGAAGCCGGTGCGCCGCAACAAGTGACGAGCGTTGGTGAGGTCCCATGCGGGCATGCGAATTCTCCTGTCGCCGATTACGCGTCGATCACGTGGCAGTTGGATCCGCGCCAACTGGCGCGCCGCGGCGCGCCGCCGGGTCGCAAGGACCGCGATGCGCTCGTTAGCGCCGATGTCATTTCCCCCTGTGCCCCCGTTCTGCGCCCGCACCTGCACGGCTGCCCGCCGTCACCGGGCGCAAGAATGGTGCGCACCATAGGCCGGACCTGAACAAACGGTCAACACGAAACGCGGCGCGCAGCGGCGGATTCACGTTGTGCCGCATGGTGCTGCAACAGATGCGCAGTTGCCTCACCCGGTTGTTGCGCGCCGTCGTCGACTCCCCCTTGTCTGCTCCCACTGCGGGCGGGTCGCGAAGCAAGCCGTGGTCCGCGCCGGTCCTTCTCGTCACTCAGGTCGGTTGGCGCGGCGATCGTTGCGCGCCGGCAGACGCCACGCCGTCGTCGCGTCACGCGCCCGTCGCCGTACCGCGCGCCGCGTTCGCCCGCTCGCGGAACCGAGCGTTGAACCTGCTCTGCGCGACGCGCGGCGAATACCCGTGGCGAACGACCGCCGCATGCGGTGATCTGTGTGATCGCGCGGCGAGGCAATTGGGCGGGATCCCGGTTTCATGCGTGGGTTCTGCGTACGAAGCGGGCAACCGCGACATCGCTGCGCCGGGTGCAGCGGTGCTAGAAGACGAAGCATGACTTACGAGCATATCCGCGTCAGCCGCGCCGACGCGGTCGCGACCCTCACCATGAATCGCGCGGCGAAACGCAACGCGTTGTCCGCCGCGCATATGCGCGAGCTGCTCGCCGCGCTGCGCGCCGTGGGCGGCGAGCCGACGGTGCGCGCCGTCATCTTGGCCGGCGAAGGGCCGGCGTTCAGCGCCGGACACGACCTGAGCGAAATGGTCGGCCGCGACCTGGCTGCCTATCGCGCGCTGTTCGAGGTCTGCGTTGAGCTGATGACGGCGATCCAGGCGATTCCGCAGCCGGTGATCGCGCAGGTGCACGGCATCGCCACCGCGGCCGGCTGTCAGTTGGTCGCCTCCTGCGACCTGGCCCTCGCGGCAGACACGGCCCGCTTCGGTACGCCCGGAGTGAACATCGGGCTCTTCTGCACCACGCCGATGGTGGCACTGACGCGCGCCATCGGCCGCAAACGGGCGATGGAAATGCTCCTCACCGGCGAGGCGATCGATGCCGCCACGGCGGCCGAGTGGGGATTGGTCAACCGCGTCGTGCCGGCCGACCGCCTGGCCGACGAGACGCGCGCCTTGGCAGAACGCATCGCCGCCGCCAGCGCGCTGGTCGTCGGCCTCGGCAAGCAAGCCTTCTATGCCCAGATCGATCTCGACCAAGCGAAGGCGTACGCCTATGCCAAGGAAGTCATGAGTCTCAACGCGCTAGCCGGTGACGCGCAAGAAGGCATGTGCGCCTTCGTCGAGAAGCGGCGGCCGAGCTGGAGCGGCCGGTGAGCGAGCGTGCCGCGCGCCAACCGCGCCGCCTGGTGTCGCTGCTCTATGGGCCGGCGGTGGTGTCGGTGATCGGCTTCGTGCTGGTGGCGCATGGGCTCGACATCGGATTTTTCCACGGCCTGTCGCCGTCGCAGTTGTACGCACTCAGCGCCGCCATCGTCGCGCTCACCGTGCTGCCGATCGTCGTCTTGATCCTGGCGCTGATGCGCGTGCGCATCCTGCGTGTCGACGGCCGCCGCTACGCCGTGCCACAGGAATGGAGCGCCGCGCAGCTGCGCGCCTGGCGAGAGGTGCGTCGCTGAGCTGACGCACGCACCGCGCTGCCGCTTGCCGGACGTGTCCGGCCACCCGCCGTCCGGCGCATGTTGCTGCACGGTTGCACGCGTTCGCCAAGCGCGCATACGCTCTCAGCACAACCAAGGAGGGCGTTCCATGCAAGCCGCAGCGTCGCAAGCATCGCACCCCGGTGTCACACCGGCCGTCCGCGAATTCGTCAGCCGCCGCCGCAAGCAGTTGATCGACGGCAAATGGGTCGAGGCCGCATCGGGCGAGAGTCTCACGACCTTCGATCCAGCCACCGAAGCGCCGTTGGCCGAGGTGCCCGCCGGCGACAAAGAAGACATCGACCGCGCCGTGCGCGCGGCGCGGCGCGCGCTGGAAAGTGGGCCGTGGGCGCGCATGACGGCGTCGGAGCGCGGCCGTGCCATCTGGAAGTTGGCCGATCTGATCGAGCAGCACGCGGAGGAATTCGCCCAGCTGGAAACGCTCGACAACGGCAAGCCGATCTCGGTCGCTCGCGCCGCCGACATCCCGCTGGTCGTCGATCACTTTCGCTATTACGCCGGCTGGGCGACCAAGATCGAAGGCGAGACGATCCCCGTCTCGGTGCCGGGCATGCTGTGTCACACCATGCGCGAGCCGGTCGGCGTCATCGGCCAGATCATTCCATGGAACTTTCCGCTGTTGATGGCAGCGTGGAAGCTCGGCGTGGCGCTGGCGTGCGGCAACACGGTGGTGCTGAAGCCGGCTGAGCAGACGCCGCTCTCGGCGCTGCGCCTCGGCGAGTTGCTCGACGCGGCCGGCATCCCGCCCGGCGTGGTCAACATCGTCACCGGCTTCGGTGAGACCGCCGGCGCGGCGCTGGTCGCCCATCCCGACGTCGACAAGATCGCCTTCACCGGTTCGACCGAGGTCGGCAAGCTGATCATGCGCGAGGCCGCCGGCACGGTGAAGCGCGTGTCGCTCGAGCTCGGCGGCAAGTCGCCGAACGTGATATTCGCCGACGCCGACCTCGAGCAGGCCGCCGAGGGCGCCGCCGCGGCGATCTACTTCAACCACGGCCAGTGCTGTTGCGCCGGCTCGCGTCTGTTCATCGAGCAGAAGGCCTATGACACCGTGTTGTCGCGCCTGGTCGACTACTCGAAGCAGATCAAGCTCGGCCCCGGCATGGATCCGGCGACGCAGATGGGTCCGCTGGTCTCGAGTGAGCAGTTCGATCGCGTGACGCGTCTGGTCGGCTCGGGCCGCGAGCAAGGCGCCAAGGTCGCGGCGGGCGGCGGCCGGCCCGACAGCTTCAACAAGGGCTACTTCGTCGCGCCGACGGTGTTCACCGACGTGAAGCCCGACATGCGCATTGCGCGCGAGGAGATCTTCGGGCCGGTGGTATGTGCCGTGCCGTTCAGCGATCCGGACGAAGTGGTGACTGCCGGCAACGACACCACGTACGGCCTCGCCGCCGCGGTGTGGACGCGCGACATCGGTCGCGCCCACCGGCTGGCGCGCTCGCTGAAGGCCGGCACGGTGTGGATCAACTGCTACAACCAGTTCGACGCCGCCGCGCCGTTCGGCGGCTACCGCCAAAGCGGCTTCGGCCGTGAGATGGGCAAAGCCGCGCTGGAGCTCTACACACAGATAAAAACGGTGTGGATCAACGCCGGCGTCTGAGCGGCGAGACGTGCGCCGGTACGCCGGTCAATGGACCGGCTGACCGGCGCACGATTTCTCAGGACGGAACTTTCGTCCTCAAACGATCGATTGCGTGCACCGGGGCGTGGTCACCGGCCATCAACTCTTTGATGGCGCCATAGACGACCTGTTGCTGTTGCACCATCGACTTGCCGGCGAAAATCGGCGCGATCACTTCCAGCTCGAAGTGCCCCGGACTGTTGGCCGTCGCCGTGACTTGCGCGTCGGGAATCTTGGCCAGCACCGCATCGCGCAGCGCGACGCAGATGGCATCAGGAGAGTTGAGCAGCGGCAACGGCATGAGCGGTCTTCCCATTCAAAGAGATTGGGCCGGAAGAGACGGACAGAGGACTAAGGCTAAGGACCAAAGACCAGGCTCGAGAACCCGCGAGCCGGATTTCCGGTCTTTCGTCTCTCATCGTGGTCTTTCGTCGCCTCAGTACCGCGGTACCGTGCCGTCGACGTCCTGCGACCACGCGTCGATGCCGCCGGCCATGTTGTGAACGTTGGTGAAGCCGCGGCTGCGGAAATGCTCGGCGGCAGCTTGGCTGCGGCCGCCGTGATGGCAGTGCAGCACGAGCATGGTGTTCTTCGGCAATTGCTCGACCTGGCTGGCCACCGATTGATCGACGAGTCGCGTGCCCTCGATTGCCGCGATGGCGCGCTCTTCCGGCGTCCGCACGTCGAGGAACTCGAACGCGGCGCCGCTGTCGCGCAGCTTTTTCACTTCGGCCGGCGTGATCTGCTTCACCTCCCCGGGCGCGTTGGGATTGTCGATCTTGAAAGCGGCGCCGGTGCCGGACTCGACCAAATCGATGGTCACGCCGTCGGCGCGCTCGGCACTCGAGAGGTCCATACACACCGCGATGCCGTCGGCCTGCGCCACGATGTCGTGCTCGCCGCGCGGCGCCAAGCCCATCGAAGCGTTGAAGCGCGCATCGACCGTCAGCTTCAGATCCTTTCCCGGGGCCCGTTCCATGTACTCGCGGATGCGTGCTGCGGCGGCGGGCGTGATGTGCACGGTGGGAATCTTGCGCTCCGGGACCGGCACGCCGAGCTTCTCGTGCAACTCGCCGGTGGCGTACATTTCGGTGATGATGTCGCAGCCACCGATGAACTCGCCCTTCAGGTAGAGCTGCGGGATCGTCGGCCAGGACGAATACTCTTTGATCCCGTCGCGCACGTCGGGATCGGCCAGCACGTCGACCGTCGTGTAGTCGTCGACCAAGCTGTCGAGCATCTGCACGACCTTGCCCGAGAAGCCGCACTGCGGCATCGCGCGGTCGCCCTTCATGAAGACCACCACCGCGTCGCTGTGAATCGCCGATTCGATGCGTTCCTTCGTCTGTTGATCGAGCATGCCCAATCCCTCCTGCAGTAACGGGCAGTGAAACCGATTCGACCAGCCTTCGCAACGGGGGGCGTGCCGTTCGAGCGGTCGCCCACGCCAACCGACCCGGTTGAAATCCGCGCCGCGAAGGCTGAACTGGTGCGCGATGCCCGAGTTGCCGGACGTCACCATCTATCGCGAGGCGCTGCAGGCACGGGTGCTCGAGCAGCCGCTGGAGAAGATCCGCCTGGCCAGCCCGTTCGTGCTGCGCTCGGTCCAGCCGACGCCGGCGGAGGTCGCGGGTCAGCGCATCGTCGCAGTGCGCCGCCTCGGCAAACGCATCGTCTTGGCGCTCGATGGCGGCGATTTCGTCGTCTTCCATCTGATGATCGCCGGCCGTCTGCGCTGGGAGAAGCGCGGTGCCAAGCCGCCCGGCAAGCTTGGTCTGGCGGCCTTCGACTTCCCCAACGGCACCCTGCTGTTCACCGAGGCGAGCCCGAAGAAGCGCGCCGCGCTGCATCTGGTGCGCGGCCCGGCGGCGCTGGCCGCGCACGACCCCGGCGGGCTGGAACCGCTGGAAGCAACGCCGGGCGAGATGGCGGCGGCGCTGCGGGCGGAAAACCATACACTCAAACGCGCGCTGACCGATCCCCACGTGCTGAGCGGCATCGGCAATGCCTACTCCGACGAGATCCTGCACGCGGCGCGCCTGTCGCCGGTGCAGTTGACCGGCAAGCTCGACGACGCGGCGTTGGCGCGCTTGCACGAGGCGACACAACGCACGTTGCAGTTCTGGACCGACCGCTTGCGCAGCGACTTCGACGGACGTTTTCCCGGCCCCGGAGAGATTACGGCGTTCCGCCCGGATTTCGCCGTGCACGGCAAATACGGCCAGCCCTGTCCGGTTTGCGCCACGCCGGTGCAGCGCATCCGCTACGCCGAAAACGAGACCAACTATTGTCCGACCTGCCAAACCGGCGGCCGCCTGCTCGCCGACCGCTCGCTGTCGCGCCTGCTGAAGCAGGACTGGCCCAAATCCCTCGAAGATATGGACGCGCACGTGCGCGAGCGCAAAGGATGAGGACGGCGGCGCGGCGCCCAACGCTTAGGGAAACGGGGAAATGGGCGTGCCCAACAAACCGCTTTCAGCCGTCAGCGATCAGCTCTCCGCTCCGGAAAACCAACGGGTGCAGGGATCCGCACTCTGGAGGGTCGCTCAATGCTGATCGCGCACAGCCTTCTTGGGCAAAGCCCGGGGAAACGGGGAAACAGGTTCCTAGACGTCCTTCGCCAGGCGGATGCCGCTGAACTGCCAACGCGCCTCGGGCGGGAAGAAATTGCGATAGCTGGCGCGCGCGTGATCGCGCGGCGTGGCGCATGAGCCGCCGCGCAACACGAGCTGATTGCACATGAACTTGCCGTTGTATTCGCCGAGCGCGCCGACGGGGGTGCGATACCCCGGGTATGGCGCGTAGGCGCTGCGCGTCCATTCCCACGTGTCGCCGAACAACTGCGCGGTGTCGCCGCTGTCGTCGTGCGCCGCGCGCGGATGCAGGAAGCCGCTGTCGAGGAAGTTGCCGCGCGGCGGACGCGGTGCGGCGGCGACCTCCCACTCCGCTTCGGTCGGCAGGCGCGCGCCGGTCCAGGTGGCGTAGGCGTCGGCTTCGTAGAAGCTGACGTGGCACACCGGCGCTTCGGCATCGAGCGGCTGCATACCGGCGAGAGTGAACTCCCACCAGGCGCCGCCGCGCCGTTCCCAGTATAGCGGGGCGGTCCAGCCACGGGCTTCCGCCATCGACCACCCGTCGCTGAGCCACAGCTCGGGCTTTTGATAACCGCCGTCGGCAATGAAGGCGGCGAAGTCGGCGTTGCGCACCAGGCGTGTCGACAGCGCGAACGGCTCGAGCAGGACCGCGTGGCGCGGCAGCTCATTGTCGAACGCAAATCCGTCGCCGTCGTGGCCGATCTTCCACACGCCGCCGTCGTAAGCGCGCCACGCGCCGTTGGCCGGCGCGCGCGCTACGTGCTGGCCGTTCTGGGCCGCCGCCAGTGCCCGATAGGCCGGCCGCAGCGGATTGCTCGCCAGGAGATGCTTGGCGTCGGTGAGCATCAGCTCCTGATGCTGCTCTTCGTGATGCAGGCCGAGCGCGATGATCGAGGCCACTCCCTGTGCCGCGGCGCCGCCCTGGTCGAGCAGATCCTGTACGGCCGCGTCGACGTGGTGGCGGTACGCCAGCACCTCGTCGAGCGACGGCCTGGTCAGCAAGCCGCGCTGCGGGCGCGGATGCTGCGCGCCGACCTGCTGATAATACGAGTTGAACAGCACCCGATATGCCGGGTCGAGCGGCCGGTAGTCGGACCGCGCGCTGGCCAGCACGAAGGTCTCGAAGAACCAGCTGGTGTGCGCCAGGTGCCACTTGATGGGGCTGGCATCCGGCATCGACTGCGCTTGGCAATCCTCGGCCGATAGCGGTGCGCGCAAGTCCAGGCTGAGCGCCCGCACGGCACGGTAGCGGGCGGCAAGCGCGGCCGTGTCCATGGCGGCGAACTGTATCACGGCCCGCGGGCTTGGCAGCCCTGGGGGCGAGCAAAAGCCACTCGCTCGCGACTCCGCGAAGCGGCCGTCGCCGCTCCCGGCGCGCTACTAACGCGTCGCTGAAGGGCAAACGCTCTGCATTCTGTCGACGCCGCGGTGCGGCTCCAATCGGCCGACTCACTTACGCCGCCTGGCATGCAACCTGCTCATGCGCGTGGCTGGCAGCATCGAGGGGAAGGCCCTGCGGGCAGCGGTGCATCCCTGCGTGCGGGCGGGAACTGACAGGATGATGGATCAGAGTGCAGGGGCGGCGGTGTCGCTGACCTGGCCGGCGCCGCACGCGGAGCCGGCGGCGGTGGCGCCGGCGCGCGTCCTGATCGTCGAGGACCGCGAGCGCAACCACCGTGCGCTGCAGGGCATCCGGCGGGGCGCGACGGTCGAGCTGATCCTCGTCAACCATCTTTCGGCGCGCCGCCCTGCGCAGCGCGCGACGTCATGATGCCGGGCGCGCGGGGGACCTCGATGAGCGCCGACCCGTTGAGCGGCCTGCGCGGTGCGGCGCGGCTGCCGCGCCTGATGCTCGGCTATTTTGCGCTGGCGGCGATCTTCGTCGCCGTGCTGGCGGTCGGATTGTTTCTGCACGAGTCGCTGCAGCGCATCCAAGCGGAAGCGCTGCGCGTCAACGAAGCGTGGGCGCATCGCCAGGCGAACTATGCCGAGATCGGGCGCCTTGCCGCGCGGCTCGATGCGCCCGGCAATGACGTCTTCGAAACGCATGACGCGGTGCAGGCGCGGCTCAACCTGGAAGAGGCGCTGCGGCCTTTCGGCGATGCCGTTGCCGCGGCGCGCGATGACCTCGAGCACGAGCTGGACCAGGTCGGCGCGGATCCGGTGCGCCGCAACATTGAACAGCTGCGCGATCACCTGGATGGGATCGGCGACGCGGCGCTGGCGATCAGCGACGAAGCGCAACGGATCTTCTCGTATTTCCGCACCGGCCAAACCGACGGCGCCGGCGTGCGCTTGGCGGTGATGAATCGCGCCTACGCGCAGCTCGCCGATCAGATCGCCGGCATGGGCTACACGGTGCGCGAGATCCAGGAGCGCCGCTTTGCCGCCGGCGCGGCGCTGAGCGACCGGCTCAGCTACATCGAGTACGGCACGATCGCGCTGACGGTGTGCTTTCTGCTCGCCATGATCGGCTACGGCGGGATGATCAGCCGCCGCCTGCGGCGCGATGCCGCGGCGCGCGATCGAGCCCTCGCCGAAGCGCAAGCCAACGCGGAGCGCGCGCGCGACAGCGAGGCACGCCTGCGCGCCGTCGTGGAGACGGCCGCCGACGGCATCGTCACCGTCGATGATGCGGGGCGCATCGCATCCTGGAACGGCGCCGCGGCGCGCATCTTCGGCTACCAGGCGGACGAGGTGTTGGCGCAACCGATGACCATGCTGGCGGCGGCGCCGGAGGCGGTGCGCCAGGACGATGCGCTGCGCCGCTTTCTCTCGACCGGAGACTTCGCCGCACTCGGCCACCCGCGCGAAATCGAGGGGCGGCGCAAGGACGGCTCGCACGTACCGCTGGAGATGGCGGTCAGTCAGGTGGCGATCGGCGGCGGCCGCACGTTCACCGGCATCGTGCGTGACATCACGGCGCGCAAGCGCGACGAAGCGGAGCTGCGCGCAGCGAAAGAGGCGGCGGAGACCGCGACGCGCGCCAAGTCGCTCTTCCTCGCCAACATGAGCCACGAAATTCGCACGCCGATGAATGGCGTCATCGGCATGACCGGCCTGCTGCTCGATACGCCGTTGTCCGCCGAACAGCGCGAGTTCACCGACACCATCCGCACCAGCGCCGATGCGCTGCTGACCATCATCAACGACATCCTCGACTTCTCGAAGATCGAGTCGGGCCGCCTCGATCTCGACACGCACTCGTTCGATTTGCGCGAGTGCGTCGAGGGCGCGCTCGATCTGATCGCGCCGCGCGCCGCCGAGAAGGGTCTCGACCTGGCGTACACCATTGATCCGCAGGCGCCGAGCGGGCTGGTCGGCGACGTGACGCGCGTGCGCCAGGTGCTGGTGAACCTGCTCAGCAATGCGGTGAAGTTCACGCATCACGGCGAGGTCACCGTGCACGTCACCGGGCGCGGCGTCGAGCAGGGCGCCGGCGACGCGGTAGAGATCGAGTTCGCCGTGTCGGACACCGGCATCGGCATTCCGCCGGAGCGCATGCACCGGCTCTTCCAATCGTTCAGCCAGGTCGATGCGTCGACCACGCGCCACTACGGCGGCACCGGCCTCGGCCTGGCGATCAGCAAGCGGCTCGCCGAGATCATGGGCGGGCGCATGTGGGTGACCAGCGAAGCCGGCCGCGGCTCGTGCTTCCGCTTCACGATTCGCGCCGGCCGCACCGCCGGCCGCTCGCGCGACTACCTGTACAGTCCGGATCCGGTGCTGGAGGGACGGCCGATCTTGGTGGTCGACGACAATCCCACCAACCGTCGCATCGTGACGCTGCAAGCATCGGCGTGGGGCATGCGCCCGTTCGCCGCGGCATCTGGGATGGAAGCGTTGGACTGGATCGATCGCGGCGATCGCTTCGACCTCGCCGTGCTCGACATGCAGATGCCGGAGATGGACGGGCTGACGCTGGCGCACGAGGTGCGCAAGCGGCGCGACGTCGAGACCTTGCCGTTGGTGTTGCTCAGCTCGGTCGGCCATCGCGCCGAAGACGGCGACGTCTTCTCCGCGACTCTGACCAAGCCGGTGAAGCCGTCGCAGCTGTTCGACGCGCTGGTCGGCATCATGGCCCCCGCGGCCGACGGGCCGACCGCGGCGCGACAGCCCACCGACTCGCCGATCGACACGCGCCTGGCGGAGCGTTTGCCGCTGCGGCTGCTGCTCGCGGAGGACAACGCGATCAACCAGAAAGTCGCGCTGCGCGTGCTGGAGCGCATGGGCTACCGCGCCGATGTCGCCGCCAACGGCCTCGAAGCGCTCGAAGCGGTGGCGCGCCAGCCGTATGACGTCGTGCTGCTCGACGTGCAGATGCCGGAGATGGACGGGCTGGCCGCCGCCCGCGAGATCTGCCGTCGCTGGCCGATGACGCGACCGCGGCTGGTCGCGATGACCGCCAATGCTATGCAGGGCGACCGCGAGGCGTGCCTGGCGGCTGGGATGGACGACTACGTGAGCAAACCGGTGCGCGTGCAGGAGCTGCAAGCGGCGCTGGAGCGCGCCGCCGCCGGCGCGGCCTTGGCGGCGCAAGCCGCCGCGGGGGTGGCATGAGCGCGCGGATGGGGGCCGACGTGGACGCGCAAACGGATCGACGCGCATGGCGATGAAGTCGCCGCAGACGACGCGGCTGTTTTGGAGCATCGCCGCACTGGTGTGGTGCTTGGTGGTGCTCGCCGTGGCGGTGCCCGCGCTCGTCGCCTTGCGCGCCGAGCTCGGCCGCAGTCAGGAACGCGCCGAAGCACGCGCGCTGCGCCTGGTCGACAACGCCGCCATGGAGATTGGACCGGAAGCCGAGAAGGGCGACGTCAAAGCGCTGACTCGCGCGCTCGCCGAGTTGGCGCACGCCAACCCCGATCTGACCGCCGCCTACGTGACCGGCCAAGCCGGCAAGGCGATTGCGCACACCGATCCGTCGCGCGTCGGCCAGCTGATGAGCGACGTCTATCCGCCGCCGCTGCGCAGCGGCACGCTCCATGCGCCGGCGGCGCAGCGCGTCGCTGCCGGCGCCCCGGTGCCGCCGAAAGGCCTTGCCGTCGGCGCGCTCTACGTCGAGCTCGCCCAGCCGAGCGCGATGCCGGACGTGATTGCCGCGCTGGCCTGGCCGACGATCACCTGCGCGCTGCTGTTGGTCTTCGGCACCGCCGGTGCCGGCTGGATCGCTCGCCTCGGGCGTACGCCCTACGCCACGTCGTTGGAGCGCGCCGCCGCCGACCGCACGCAGGCCATGCAGCGGCAGGGCCGCGTGCTGCGCTCACGCGAGGCCCTGCTGCGCGCCATGAGCGAGGCCTCGCCGCTGGCGATGTTGGTGGCGGACGAGCGCAATGGCTCGGTGCTGTTCGTCAACGGGGCGTTCGGCCGCGCCTGGGCGTTGGACGACCGACTCGCCGAGGTGCGCCGCGGCGAGGTCGCGCTGCACGAGATCGCCGACCACTGCGCCGTGCGCGTCGAGAGCGGCGCCGCCTTGCTGCCGTTTCTCGGCGCCGACGACCGCGACGCGCAACGCGTCATCGCCGACGAGTTGTTTCTGCGCGACGGCCGCGTCCTGCGCCGCCTCGCGGCGCCGGTGCGGCACGAGCCGGAAGGCTACATCGGGCGGCTGTATCTCTTCGAGGACATCACCGTGCGCAAGGAGAGCGAGACCGAGCTCGCCGCGGCCCGCGACGCGGCGTTAGTCGCCTCGCGCGCCAAGTCGGAGTTTCTCGCCACGATGTCGCACGAGCTGCGCACGCCGCTCAACGGCGTCGTCGGTCCGATCGAGCTGTTGCTCAACTCGCGGCTGGACGCCGCGCAGCGCGAGCAGGCGGCGATGGTGCTCGAGTCGGCCGATCAGCTGCTCGAGCTGATCAGCCAGATCCTCGACTACGCCACCATCGACGCCGGGGACCTGACGATCGAGAGCGCCGACTTCGACTGCGCCGCGTTGCTCGAAGACGTGCGCGTCCGGTGCGCGCCGGACGCCGAGCGCAAACACCTGGCGCTGGTCTGCCGCCTCGACGACAGCGTGTCGTGGATGCTGCACGGCGACGCGCGCCGTCTGCGCCAGGTGCTGCTGCACTTGGTTGCCAACGCGGTAAAGTTCACCGAGCACGGCGGCATCGAAGTCAAAGCGGCGCAGCGCGCCGAGACCGCCGCCGGGGTCGAAGTCGACGTGCGCGTCGCCGATACCGGCATCGGCATCGCGCCCGGGCAGCAATCGGCCTTGTTCGATGCCTTCACGCAAGCCGACGCATCGACGACGCGGCGCTATGGCGGCACGGGGATGGGCCTGGCCGTGGCGCAGCGCTTGGTGGCGCTGATGGGCGGCGCGATCGGCGTCAACAGCGCGCCGGGCGTCGGCAGTACGTTCTGGTTCACGCTGACCCTGCCGCGCGCTTCGGAGACGCAAGTCCCGGCGCCGCTCAACGGCGCCGCACACAACGGACACGCTATGACGGACACCAACCGCACCAAGCGCGGCCACCTGTTGGTCGCGGAAGACAATCCGGTCAATCAGAAGGTGGCGCTGCGCATGTTGGCGCGCCTCGGCTATACCGCCGATGTCGTCGGCAACGGGCGCGAAGCCGCCGTCGCGTTGGCGCAAACGCCGTACGACGCCGTGCTGATGGACTGCATGATGCCGGAAATGGACGGCTACGCCGCCACGGAAGCGATCCGCCGCGCCGAGAACGGCGGTCGCCACACGCCGATCATCGCCATGACGGCCAACGCCATGCCGGGCGATCGCGAACATTGCCTGTCGGTCGGTATGGACGACTACGTCGCCAAGCCGGTCAACGTCGAAACCCTGCGCGCGGTGCTGGCGCGCCATGTCGCGTGAGCGCACGCAATCGACAGCGCAGGGACACAGAATCCGGAGCACGACTCGCAAGCCATCAACGCCGGGACGCAGAGGCGCCGAGCACTGAGTCGCGCACAGGAGACCTCGGCATCTGAATTGACCTGGCGCGCGGCGCAGCTGCATTCCTCGCCGCACGCGGCGTGCCCGCGACGTCGCCCGCTGAGCGCTGGTGAACAGGCGAGCCCTCGGTCGGCGGATCCATTTGCGGCTCTGCGCGTTGCGCCGGCGGATTTCCTGTACTTGGCGCCGTCGACGTTCGGTGCTCTGGTGCAGCGGAGAGTGATCGCGCGTGGAGTGGCAGCTTCACCCCTATAGTCTGGCGTTATTCGGCACGGCGGCGATCGCGTTGGCGGTCGCGAACACCGTGCGCCAACGCGCCGCGCCCGGCGCGCGCACCTGCGCCGTGCTCATGCTGGCGATCGCGTGGTGGTCGGCCGGCTACGCAATCGAGCTGTTGTTCACGACGCGCGCCGCGCAGCTGGCAGCGGTCAAGGTCGAGTACATCGGGATCCTCATCGCCCCCGTCGCCTGGCTGCTGTTCACCATGCGCATCACCGGCCGCGACGGCTGGGTCAATCGGCGCGCCTACGCCGTGTTGATCGCCATCCCGGCGACGCTCTACTTCTTGGTGCTCAGCGACGGCTGGCATCATCTGCTCTACCGCCGCGCCGAGCTGGCGACGGTGGGGGCGGGCTGGCAAGTCTTGCAGGTCAGCTACGGTCCGGCCGGCTGGCTGAACGTCGCCTTCGCTTACAGCTGTCTCCTGCTGGGCACGCTCACCATTGTGTGGGCCTTCTGGTCGGGTCCGCGCGTCTATCGGCGCCAGGTCGGCGCGTTGTTGGTCAGTGCCTTCGCCCCGTGGCTGGTGAACGCGCTCTACATGATCGGCATCAGTCCCGGCGTCGACCTGACGCCGCTCGGTTTCACGCTGACCGGGCTCGGCGCCGCTTGGGCGCTGCGTCACACGCAGTTGCTCGACTTGGCGCCGGTAGCGCGCGACCGCATCGTCGAGAACCTCGCCGACGCCATCGCCGTGCTGGATGCGCAGATGCGCGTCGTCGATGCCAACCCGGCGCTGCGCCGCGTGCTCGGCCGCAGCGAGGCGGATCTCATCGGCCAATCCGCGGCGGCGCTGTTCGCCGATCATCCAGCTCTGCTGGCGCGCATCGAAGGGGTTGGCGGGTCCGACGTCATCACCCTGGGCAGCGGTGCCACGGCGCGGGCCTACGATCCGCAGGTCACGCCACTGATCGAGCGCGGCGGCCGCACGGTCGGCCGCCTGGTGGTGCTGCACGATGTCACCGAGCTGGAGCGCGCGCGCGACGCGGCCGAGGACTTGGCGCGGGTCAAATCGGAGTTCCTCGCCACCGTCAGCCATGAGATCCGCACACCGATGAACGGCGTCGTCGGGATGACCGCCCTGTTGTTGGAGACGCCGCTGAGCGTCGAGCAACGCGATTCGGTCGAAACCATTCGCGCCAGCGGCGAATCACTGCTGGCGATCATCAACGACATCCTCGACTTCTCGAAGATCGAATCGGGTCGCATGGAGGTCGAGCGCACGCCGTTCGCGCCGCGCGCGGCGCTGGCCCATGCGCTCGACCTGTTGCGTCCGCAGGCGGCGCAGCGCGGGCTGGCGCTGACGTTGGACGTGGCCGACGACGTGCCGGCGCGCTGTGCCGGCGATGCGGCGCGCGTGCGCCAGATCGTCGTCAACCTGGTCGGCAACGCGATCAAGTTCACGCCCGCCGGCAGCGTCATCGTGCGCGTCGAATCCGCCGTCGACGGCGCCGGCCGCGCGCTGCACATCGCGGTCTGCGATACCGGCATCGGCATTCCGGCCGAACGCATGGATCGCTTGTTCCAGCCCTTCAGTCAGGTCGACGCCTCGACGGCGCGCCACTACGGCGGCACCGGTCTCGGCTTGGCGATCAGCAAACAACTGGCCGAGCTGCTCGGCGGCGCGATGTGGGTGGAGAGCGTCGTCGGTCGC
>Ga0265314_10000316_pt1 | contig 67925 bp, 60 predicted proteins | sample 4126metaG_FD_203106 | JGI IMG/M metagenome (GOLD analysis project Ga0265314, IMG submission 203106) | Rhizosphere microbial communities from Carex aquatilis grown in University of Washington, Seatle, WA, United States - 4-1-26 metaG | ecosystem: Host-associated > Plants > Roots > Rhizosphere >...
CCCAAACCCCATAACCCCCAACCCCATCTTCCTCAGATTCCGAACTGCTTGCGCGCCTCTTCCGCGATCGCGCGGCCGATCGGCAGCGAGGCGGTCGCGGCGGGTGACGGCGCGTTGAGCACGTGTACGACGCCGCCGAGGACTTGAATCGAGAAGTCGTCGACCAACGCGCCGCGCGGATCGATGGCTTGCGCGCGCACGCCGGCTTCGGCCGGGTGCAGGTCGTCGATGCGCAGGTCCGGCAACAGGCGCTGCAGGGCGCGCACGAAAGCCGGTTTGCTGAACGAGCGGTGGAACTCGCCGGCGCCCATGCGCCAGTACTTGGCGGCGAGGCGCCAGAAGCCCGGATAGCTGAAGGTGTCCCAGGCGTCGCGCGCGTCGAAGTCGGTCTTGCGGTAGCCCTCGCGCTTGAAGCTCAACACCGCGTTTGGGCCCGCTTCCACGCCGCCCTTCACCATGCGCGTGAAGTGCACGCCGAGAAACGGAAAGGCGGGATCGGGCACGGGATAGATCAACGCCTTCACCAGATGCTCGCGCTCGTGCGTCAGCTCGTAGTACTCGCCGCGGAACGGAATGATGCGCACAGGCGGCTTCGTACCGGTCAGGCGCGCCATGATGTCGGACTGCAAGCCGGCACAATTGATGACGTACGGCGTGCGTTCGGTACCGCCGCTCGTCTCGACCACCCACTCGCTCTGATCGCGCCGCAGGGCAGTCACCTTCGTGCCGGCGCGCACCTCGCCGCCGCGCTCGCGCACGATGGCGGCGTAGCGCTCGGCGACGCCGACGTAGTCGATGATGCCGGTCGAGCTCACCGCCAGGGCTTTGAGACCGGCGGCGTGCGGCTCGATCTCGCGCAAGCGCTCCGGCCCGATCATCTCCAGCCCGGGCGTGCCGTTCGCCGCGCCGCGCCGGTGCAGCTCGTCGAGGCGCGGCAACTCTTCGGGGAGCGTCGCCACCACCACCTTGCCGCAGATCTCGTGCGCGACGTTGTTGGCCTGCGCAAAGGCCACCATCTCGCGCGCGCCATGCACGGTGAAGCGCGCCTTCAGCGAGCCGGGCTTGTAGTAGATGCCGGAGTGAATGACGCCGCTGTTGTGGCCGGTCTGATGGCGCGCCAGCGTCGCTTCTTTCTCCAACACGATCGGCCGCGCCGGCCGCTCGGCCTCGACCAGCGCTTTGGCGGTGGCCAGCCCGACGATGCCGCCGCCGATGATGACGACTTTCGGTTCGGTGGACATGAGGCGGGATGCATAGGGAATGCGCCGCGGCGGAGCAATCGGCCGCGAGGCAACGCCTCCGCGTGTCCGTCCCTGCGCCCGCTCACGCTCTCGTATCGAACCAGGCGCGCGAGCGACGATTGGAGCGCTTGCGGGCGGCGCGCCGCTCCCGATAGCGTGCGCGCATGTCATCGCCCCTCGCCATGTCGCGCGTCGAGCGCGAAGCGTTTCTCGCCGCCACGCGCGTCGGCGTGGTCAGTCTCGCCGAGCCGGGGCGCGGTCCGTTGACCGTCCCGGTCTGGTACCATTACACGCCCGGCGGCGCGGTGCGCTTCGCCACCGGAACCAACTCGCGCAAGGGCAAGCTGCTGCGCGACGGCGTGCGCATCGGCTTCTGCGTGCAGAGCGAGTCGCCGCCGTATCAGTACGTCAGCGTCGAAGGTCCGGTCACGCTCGGCGAGCCGAACCCGGTCGACACCCGCGAGATGGCCATCCGCTACCTCGGCGAACAGATGGGCGCGATGTACATCGCGATGCTGGAAGCCGATCCCGAACCGTCGCTCCTCGTCACCCTGACGCCGGAGCGCTGGTTCTCGGTCGACTACAGCAAGTTGGGATAGGAATTCACCACAGAGACACAGAGGCACGGAGACCCAGCAACAGATTTTCTCCGTGCCTCCGTGGCGCATCCGGTCTGTTTCTCTTCGGGGTACTGATGATGACGACCCGTGCGGTGCTGTTCGACTTCGGCGGCACGCTCTACGACTACTCGACGCTCCTGCCAGGCGATGCGGAGAGCCTGCTGCAACTCTGTCAGTGGGCCGGCGTCACTGCGGACGCGGCGGCGATCCGGCGCGCCCAGCGCGAGTCGATGCGGCGCGTCTTCCACACCTACCTGCCGCAGCGCTACTACCTGCACCGCGACCTGTTTCGCGACGCGATCGTCGGCACGCTCGAAGCGCTCGGCGTCACGCCCGCGCCCGAGCACCTGGCGCGCTACCGCGAGATGCAGTGGCGCATGCACGCGCGCGATTTTCGCCTGCGCGACGGCGTCGTCGAGACACTGCGCGCACTGCGCGAGCGCGGCCTGCACGTCGGCATGGTCAGCAACATCGATGACGATCAGCTCGAGCACCTGATCGAGGTCGCCGGCCTGCGCGCGCATTTCGACTCGCTGCTGTCGAGCGAGTCGGTCAATTCGTGCAAGCCGGATCCCGCGATCTTCAGCGAAGCGTTGCAACGCGCCGGTTGCAACGCGAGTGAAGCCCTCTTCGTCGGTGACACGCTCGCACAGGACATCGCCGGGGCGCAGCGCATGGGCATGCGCACCGCGCTCATCTGGCACCGCGCCGACAAGGAACCGGCGTTCGATGACGTGCGCCCGGAGTTTGTGATTCGCGAGATTCCGCAGCTGCTGGCGGTGATCGAAGAGATTGGGGGTTAGGGGTCGGGGATTGGGGTTGGGGGGTTCGGGGTTAGGGGTTGGGGAGGAAAACTTCATCATTCCAGCCCTCCCCAACCCCCAACCGCCAACCCCAATCCCCAACCCTACCTCCTCAACTCCGGACCCCGAATCTCCTGATCTCGCAGCGCCGCGACGACTGCAGCCTCAGCGTCGACGCGCCCGGCGCGCCCTCTCTATCTGTCCTGCAGCGATTCCATGCAGCGATTGTCGTCCACACCCGCGGCGTGGCAGCGGCGCAGCAGGAGGGACTGCGATGTATCGAATCGGTCTGTTGGTCGCCGCGCTGTTGTTCGTTGGCTGCGCGACGGTACCGCATGGCGCCCGACACGGCGACGCGGCGCTGGTGGTCGGACGACTGCTGATCTATCGCGCGGGCAAGCCGGTAGCGCTGACGCGCTCCGGTTCGTCCTTCGACAGCATGCTGCACGGTGGCGCGGCGCTGACCTCGCTGACGGCGCACAATCTCGACAGCGGCGAGCGTTTCGAGGTGCCGGTCAGCGACGAGCACGGCTGGTTCCGCGCCGAGCTGCCGCCTGGCGCCTATGCGATCGGCGTCGGGTACTACATCTGGCTGTTCGACACGCCGGCCCGCTTCCAGGCACCACCGGCCGGTGGTCGCTGCTACCTCGGCACGCTCGGCGTCGACCTGTTCGCGCACAGCTCGGCGATCGGCGATCTGGCGCGCGTCAGTGGCGGCGCCGTGCCGCAGGCGGACAACGCCTTTCAGATTCTGGACCAACCGGGTGCGGCGCGCCGCTGGGCGGGCCAGACGCTGGCGAGTTGTCCGATGCAATTGGCCATGCGTGTGGAGCGCCGCTCCTCACGTGAGCTCGGATGGCGGCGCGATCAAAGCGGGCAGGATCTCGCTGATTGAGCCGCGCAGCACGGCGTCGGCGAGCTCGTCCATCTCGGTCGGCTCGGCATTGACGATGATCAAGCGGGCGCCGGCGCGCTTGGCAATCGGCACGACGCCGGCGATCGGGAAGACGCTCAAGGTCGAGCCGACCGCCAACAGCAGATCGCATTCGCGCGCCGCGGCGCCGGCGCGTTCGAGATCTTCCTGCACCAGCGCTTGCCCGAACGAAATGGTCGCCGACTTCAGAATGCCGCCGCAGCTGCGGCAAGCGGGATCGGCTTCGCCGGCGCGCACGCGCGCCAAGGCGCGCTCCATCGGCGCACGCTCCTCGCAAGCGAGACACACCACCTCGCGAATCGTGCCGTGGATTTCGACGATCTTTTCCGGCGAGCTGCCGGCCGCTTGGTGCAGGCCGTCGACATTCTGCGTGATCAGCGTGTGCAGCGTGCCGCGGCGCTCCAAGTCGACCAGGGCGCGATGCCCGGCGTTGGGCTCACGCGTCTGCGCGAAGGTATCGAGGCGGCTCTGCCACGCGCGCTTGCGGACCTCGGGATCGGCGACGTAGTGCTGAATGGTCGCCATTTTCTCGGCGCCGGGATTCTTGGTCCAGACGCCCTGCGGGCCGCGGAAGTCCGGAATCCCGGAATCGGTCGAAATTCCCGCGCCGGTCAACACGACGATGCGCTCGGCCATCGAGATCCACCGCCGCGCCAGCGGAATCATATCTCGCGTCATGTCGGGCATAGGCTCAACCAGTCGAAGCACATCGAGGCGCTGCGTGCATCAAATCGGCGCCGGCGTCGACTCGAGCGGATACCCCGCCTCGCGCCAGGCCTTCATGCCGCCGTCGAGCGCGACGGTGCGACTGAAGCCCATGCTGCGCATGGTCGCCGCGGCGAGGGTCGAGATCTTGCCGAACTCGCAGCAGGTGACGACGCGCGTACTCGGATCGGGCAGCACTTGATCGATGCGAATCTCCAGCTGGCCGCGCGGGACGTGGCGCGCGCCGGGAATGTGGCCGGCGTCGAACGCATCGCGCTCGCGCACGTCGAGGACCACCAGATCGGCCGGGCCATTCACCGAACGCGCCAGCACATCCTCCATCGACATGAAGGCGATCTGGCGCGCCGCCTCGTCCAGCAGTTGCGCCACCGTCTTACCGCCGGTGCGATTGGTGCGCAGCGCCTCGGTGAGATGATCCGGCATCGCCAAGCTGAGGGCGTGCATCTGATCGACAAAGGCGCTCTTGTCGCGCAGTTGCAGGCGCGGATTCTGCGCTCGCTCTTGCGCGATCGTGGTGACCGGCAGGTCCTTGTAGTTGTGGCCGGGATAGACGGCGATGGCGTCGTCGAGGCTCAGCAGCTGGCCGAAGACGCTGTCGTAGAGGTCCTCGGCGCTGCCGCTCGGCAGATCGGTGCGGCCGGTCGCCAGGCGCAGCAGCGTGTCGCCGGTCAGCACGCGATCCGGCAGGGCGAGCGAGACCGAATCCGCCGTATGGCCGGGGGTGTGCAGCACGCGGATGCGCAACTGACCGGCGATCAGCGTCTCGCCGTCGTCGACGCGCACGTCGACATACGGTGCGGCGCTGGCGCTGTGCATCACCGTCGGCACGCCGAGGCGGCGCGCCAGCTCGTGCGTGCCGGAAAAATGATCGGCATGCGTGTGCGTATCGACCAGGTAGTGCAGGCGCGTGCCAGACTTCTCCAGCAACGCCAGGATGCGATCGACCTGCGAGAGCTCGGGGTCGACCAGCACCGCAGCGCACGTCGCCTCGCACGCCAACAGGTACGATCGACAGCCGCCTGAGCGAATCTCCTCAAAGAGCATCTTTCACTTTCCTCCCTCGATAGCGCCTTACGCCGAATGGTCAGCCGTGCTCAGCCTGAGGATCTCACCATCGAGACACTGAGGCCGGCGATGACGCCGTCGGCACCGATCAGGCTCCTCGTCGACGATCTCGGCGGTCTGCCCGTTTCTCTGGTGAAGTTCACGACCGCCCCGCTGCCTCATCGACGTCGTGGGCTCACCGGCGGCCCGACAACACGCGACCCGCGCGCGATGTGCGGTCGAAGCGGCCGTGCTCGACGACGACCTGGCCGTTGAGCACCACCGTGTCGATGCCGGTCGGCTTGTCGTTCCACGCGTCGGCGACGGTCGCGGGATCGAACACCACCAGATCCGCGGCCAGTCCCTTCTCGATGCGGCCGCGATCGCGCACGTTCATGCGCTCGGCGTTGAAGCCGGTCATGCGGCGAATGGCTTCGGGCAACGTCAGCAGCTTGAGCTCGCGCACGTAACGGCCGAGCAGCCGTGGGAAGGTGCCGTGCGAGGCGGGATTGTCGACGCCGTTGCCGGTGAGAATCGTATCGGTCTCGAAGCAGCAGGCGCGGTGCGCCAGCACTTTGCGCAAGCTGGCCTCCTCGGCGTCGCGCCCCGAGTAGTTCCAATTCATGATGCGCGTCTGGCTGCCGAGCTCGCCGACCAGATCGAGATAGGTGTCGGTCGTGTCGGTGCCGCGCTCGCGTGCGATGTCGGCCACCGTGCGCCCCTCATAGTGCGCCAGCTCGCGCTTCGGCACCCACAGAATCTGCGTGTCCTCCCAGCGCATGCCGAGCGCCGGGAACACCCAGCCGAGCGTCGCCAGACACTGCGCGCGCAGGTCGGGATCGGTCACCGCTTTCTTCAGCTGCGGCAAGGCCCACGGCGGCATGAAGACGATCAGCGTGGTGTTGCCGCCGACGTACGGAAACGCGTCGCAGGCCATGTCGACGCCTTCGTCGAGCAGCCGATCGAAGTGCTCCAAGATACGATCGGTGGTCGGCCAGGTGCGGTCGCCGACGAAGATGAGGTGCGAATGCTGCACTTTGACGCCATGCGCGCGCCACACCGCCGCGGTTTCGTCGAGGGCCAATAGATTGGTCGGTGGCTGATCCGGCGCGGCGCGATGATCGAGCGCGATGTAGCTGCGCGCGTGCGACGTGTAGATGCCGCCGCGCTCCTTGAGCGGCGCAGTGATGCCGAGCAGCTCGTCGAGATCGGCGAAGATGCCGGGTGCGTAGCCGAGCCCGGTCGACACGCCGACGGCGCCCTCGTCGAGCGCGGCGCGCACCAGATCGGCCATACGCGCCGTCTCGTCGGGCCTGGCCGCACCGGGTGTCGAGCCTTTCACGGCCGCGCGCACGGTGCCGTGGCCGACGAGCTGCGCGACGTTCAGCGCCAAGCCGCGCTGCTCCAGCGCCGCCAGATACGAGCCCATGCCGGACCAGCCATAGTCGAGCTCGCGGTCGTGCAGCATGCGCCCGATCAGCGGCAGCAGCGCCGCGTTGCCGTCGATATACGGCGCCGGCGAACAGCCGCAATTGCCGGCGACGATGGTGGTGATGCCCTGCTCGAGCAACGGCGCCAGCACGTCGGCGTGGTCGGACTGCGGCAGCACCCAATCGCTGTGCGAGTGCATGTCGATGAAGCCCGGCGCGACGACGCGCCCGCTGCAATCGACGCGGCGCGCCGCGTCCGCCCCGGCAAGGTCACCTACCGCCGCGATGCGCCCGTCGGTCAGGCCTACCGCGCCGCTGATCCCGTCGCGCCCCGTGCCGTCGACGACGGTGCCGTTCTCGAGAATCACGTCGAAGGTCATGCGCGTTTGAACCATGGCACGCGAGTCAGGGGAAGGACGATCGCGCAGCGGGGCGACGCCGCCGAGCTCCGCCTGGTACAGCGTCGACAGCCGTCGGCCCGCAGCCTTCCGCTTCGGAGATCGGACGGATGCGAGTACCTGTCCTGGCTGAACGCTGAAGGCAGCTCGCCGACAGTGTTCTGAGGCTGCCGTAACCTTTCTGTGCCGCCAGTCGTGAGCCAAGTAGAATCTGCGAGGAGGCACCATGCGCGATACGACGACTGCCGCTTCGACGCCTCAGAACGCCGCCGGCCCAACCCGCCTGGCGCCGCTCAGCTGGTCGTGGAACCCGCTGGTGTGGCTCGCCGCGGCGGCCTACCGCTTCGGCGCCGCTGGCGCGACGATGCCGGCATGGGTGATTTTCGCGCGCGCGCCGGGGCTCGTCCTGGCGCATCTCCTGCTCGTCGGCACCTCGGAGTATTGCGTCGGTCTCACCCCGCGCCTGCGTGCGCTGGTGCGCGTCTTCGGCTCGCGGATCAACAACTGCCGCTTCTGCGACGACCTCGAGTCGGCGCTGGCATTGCGCCATGGACAGCTGACGCGCGCCGATCTCGACGCGCTGCCGACCTATCGCTCCAACGCGCGCTTCAGCGACGCCGAGCAGGCGCTGCTGGCTTACGTCGAAGAGATCAACAGCACGCGCGCGGTGAGCGACGCGACGTTTGCCGGCCTGCGCGCGCAGTTCTCCGAACGCGAGATCGTGCGCATCACCTGGCTGAACGCCGTCGGGAACTATCTCAACCTGCAGGCCAAACCGCTCGGATTGGTGTCGCAGGGGTACTGTGCGTTGCCGCCGCTCGGGCAGCGAGGCTAGTCGAAGCCCGCGGCGCGCATCTGCCGCTGCTGCACGCCGCTCAGCGTCAGTTGCGCGGCCAGTGCCCCGATCAGCGCGCAGAGCATGTCCCACTGCGTATCCCACGGATCGCCCTGCGTGCCGAGAAACGCCGTCGCCGAATCGCCGCCGAACAGTGCCGCCCACCACTCGATGATCTCGTAACTCGCGCTCCCTGCCAGACAGATACAGGTGACGATGAAGAACAGCCATTTGCCGCGCCGCAATGGCGAGGTGCGCAACAGTACCTCGCGCGCCACCAACGCCGGCACGAAGCCCTGCGCAAGGTGGCCGACGCGGTCGTAGTGATTGCGCGCGAAGCCGAAGAGCTGCTGCGCCCAGAATCCGAGCGGCACACGCGCATAGGTGTAGTGCCCGCCGACGCAGAGGATCAGCGCGTGCAGGCATAACAGACGGTACACGAGCGGCGTGAAGCGGAAGCGGCGATACGTGGCAATGAGGATCGTGCCGGCGATCAGCGCTGGCGCGACTTCCATCCACCACACCGCCGGATCGTAGGCGCCGATACGCGACACGCCGAGACCGGCCAGGGCGACCAACAATAGGACCAGAGGCTCGCTCATGCGAGGGAGAAGCGTAGCGCGAGAGCCGGAACGTTCGAAAGGCAGCGGCCAGGGCCGCATCCGCCAGCGCTACGCGCCGGTCGTCGCGCCGGCGTCGCCGTCGCTCGGGCAGCCGGGGCGACGCCGGCGGGCCAGATATTCGGCGAGAATCTGCTCGTAACGCGCGCGGCCGAAGATTGCGTAATGGCCGGGGTACACGGTATCGACCGGCACGCGCTGCAGGCGCTCGTAGGTGGCGACGTAGGCCGGGATGTCGCTGCAGTGCAGCTCGTCGAGCAGCTCGCCCTCGTAGATCACGTCGCCGGAAAACAGTGCGCCGCTGGCGCGGTCGTACAAGGCGATGCAACCGTGCGAGTGGCCGGGCAGATGCAGCACCTCCAGCGCCCGATCGCCGAGGTCGAGGACGTCGCCCTCGTGCAGAATGCGCGTCGGCGGCGCGGCGCGCAGCCGGTAATTGGCGACGTCGAAGTCCGCCGTCGGCAGACAGTCGAAGTGCTCGGCGCGCACCCAGCCCTGCGCCTTCGAGCACAGCGCCTCGTAATCGTCGCCGCGCGCCAGCGCGTCGGCCTCGGCAGCGTGGATGGCGCGCGCGTCAAACTCGTACATGCCGGCGGCGTGGTCGAAATGGATATGTGACGCGACCGCCAGCAGCGGCTTGTCGATCTGTGACGCCAGGTACGTGCGCAGGCTGGAGACGCCCATACCGGTGTCGAGCAGCACGTCCTGCGTGCGCCCCTTGATCAGCCACAGGTTGGCGCGGTTCCACCAATAGTAGTGCGGCTCGCTGATCAAATAGAGATCGTCGCGGATGCGATCGGTCTTGAACCAGCTCTCGCAGACGGATTTCGACATGGATGAGAAGGTGTCAGGATCGGGCGTCAGTCATAAATCTCTCTCGAAGGTTCTTCCGACACCTGACGCCTGATCCCCGACACGTTCCTCCCTCACGCCACGCCCTGGGAAATTCTCAGCACGCGGTTGAAGAAGCGCACCATCGCGCCGTTGGTGAACCAGAAGCGCTGTTTCCACAGCGGCGAATGCCACTGCGCGGGCGGCAACTCGCCGTCCAGAATCTCCGTGACCGCCTGCGCGCCTTTCTCGCTCAACGCGTCGAGGATGCGCTCGCCGAGCTCGGGCGACGCCTTACCCGGCGCACCGGCGTAGGTCTCGACACGAAAGAAGCGCAGGCCGCCGCGAAACGCGTTGATCATCGTCATGATACCGGCCGGCTTGCCGGCTTGGATGTCTGGCGGCGCTTCGCCTTGCTCGGCGAGCCAGCCGTCGACGGTGCGGCGCGGCAACGTCGCATAGTCCCGCTCGACCCATTCCGGGTGCAAAGCGAGGAGCTGCGAGGTCTCGACCAGCCCGCCGTGCGTATCGCCGATCAGGTCGTTCTTGTCGATGCCGGGCAAATTGCCGAGCGCCTCATACAGCTCCGAGCCGCCACCGGTAAGCCGGCTGAGCAAGACGGAAAAGATACACACCATGCGAATGCCACGCTCGCGGCTGACCCGCGCGCACGCCTCTTCGATGGCCAGGAAATGGCGCGGGCTGCCGTGGAAGTTCGACACCAGGATGTCGCGAAACCCTTGCGCCGCCAGCGAGCGGCCGAGGTCGCGTAGCACTGCTTGCGTGGTCGAGGGCTGAAAGAACAGCGAGCCCGGATGCGGCACCGTGTCGGTCGCCGCATAGATGAACGGCAGCTGCAGGAACGTCTTGGCGCGATGCCGCTCCGGCAGGAACTTCAGCATGCGCCGCGACAGCCCCTCGCCCTCCAGCAGATCGGCACCGAACGGCAGATGCGGGCCGTGCACTTCGAGCGGCGAGCAGGTCACCAACACGACGCATTGCGAGCGATCGAGCTGGTCGAACTTGCGCTTGGTCAGTGTCTCCCAGCGCAACACCGTCGGGTCGGTCATGCGCCGTCACGTCGCATCGGCCGATGTCGTTTGCAAGCTGGGAAACTGCTTCAACACAGATGACCGCAGATCCCCACCCCCCCAAGAGCCTCCGATGAGCACAGATCCGCGCCGGCCCCCAAAGACGAGAGCTAGAATAGAGGGTGGGGAGCGGATCTGTGTTCATCAAGGGGCGGGGCGAACGGCGGGGATCTGTGGTCATCTGTGTTGATTCCGTTCCCGCGCTAGTCGCGCTCGGGTGACACTTCTTCCAACTCGCGGTTGGCGGTCTCCGGGACGCAGAGCGCGATGACCAGCGGCGCGATGGGAACGACGACGAGCATCGCGCTGATGGCGGCGGCATGGTGGCCGAGCTGCGCGTACAGGACGCCTTCGAGCCACAGCCCGCCGGCAGCGCCGATGGTGCCGATGACGGCGCGCACACCCGACGCGGTGGAACGATACGAGGTCGGGAAGAGTTCGCTGCCGAGCGCGCTGAACAACACCGTGACGATGGTCACGGTCATGACCATCACGCCCCACAACAGCGGCAAGATCCAGCCGTCGGCGTGGTAGAAGAGCGCCGCCGACGCGCCGTTGGCGAGCAAGCCGACGACGAGCACGCGCTTGCGCCCGAAGCGGTCGCCGAGCACGCCGGCTGCGACGTTGCCGAGCAGGCCGAGAATGCCGACCGTCAGGTACATGACGGCGATGTCGCTCGGCGTGTAGCCGTGCACGCTCTGCAGAAACTTCGAAGGGAAGAACATCGCCGTCTCGGTGACGAAGGCGAACGGCAACAACGCCGCACCGAGCGCCAGCATGCGCCCCGGATACATACGCGCCAGATTGCGCAGCGGCTGCAGCGGCGACGACCGCGCGGCGCCGCGCGCCGCGCGCAAGCTCGTGAAGCGATGCGTCTCCTGCAGCGAGCGACGGAACCACGCCACCAGCAACAGCGGCAGCACGCCGACGCCGTAGAGGGCACGCCAACCGAAGGGCAGATGCTCGACGAGGGAGAACATCAGCGAGGCGACGCCGTAGCCGAGCGCGCCGAGGGCGCCGAGTATGCCGATACCCCAGCCGCGAGTGCGCGCGTCGAGCTCCTCGACGATGACGACGATCGCCAACATGGTTTCGGCGGCAATGCAGGTGCGGCCGATGAACTGTGCGGCGGCGAAGGTGTACGCACCGGGTGCCAGCGCCGTCGCGAAGGTGGCCAGCGTGAACCCGACGATGGTGACCAGCAGCAGGCGGCGGCGACCGATGTGATCCGCCAGCATGGTCAACAGCACCGCCGGCAGGACCCCGAGGCGAACGACGGCCAGCAGCTGTCCAATGCGATCCTCGCCGACGCCGAGCCCGGCCTGAATCTGCGGCAGCGCCATGCCGAGCAGGGCGCCGTCGTAGTTGTCGATCAAATTGGCGAGGCCTAGCGCGAGCAGCACTCGCCAGTGCGCCTCGCTAAGCGGCGGGGCACCCAGCCAGCGGAGCAGGCGCGAGCGGTGACGAGTCAGCGGCAACTCCAGCGCAAAACGGTGACCATCTCATGCCATTTCGCCCCGGCCTGTCCAGTTCCTTCGCGCCGCCGGCCCGGTTAGGCTGCACGGTCAGAGCTTTCAGCCTTCGGCGATCGGCCTTGCAAGTTTCCGAGAACCGGGCGCACGCGAGGATCGAAGTTGGCTGACGGCCGATCGCTGACGGTGTTCTCATTTCGAGTCGCGGGCTCTCGGCGCGCGGCGCCACGACCGCGTCACGAGCGACGATCCGGGGGGAAGCATGACGACGACCAACAGCAGCCGCGAGGGACGCGCCTACGAGTGGATTCGCGCCATCACGGAGAATCCCGATCGCTTCGCCGGCAGCGCCGCGGAACGCACGGTCGCCGAGCGCATCGGCGGCTGGATGCGCGAGCTCGGCACCGCAGAGGTGGTCGTCGAGCCGGCGCCGAGCGCGCCGCGCGCCGGCTTCGTGCTGGCATTGCATGCGGCGGTTGCGCTGCTCGGGTTGTGGATCGGCCACTTCTTCGGCGCGGCATTGACGGTGCTGGCCCTGTGGTCATTTCACGGCGACATGCGCCGCAACCGCCGACGCCTGTCACGCTTCCTTTCCGCTCGCGGCTCCGTCAACGTCGTCGGCCGCCATGGCACCGGTACCCCGACCCGCCGCGTCGTGCTGAGCGCGCACATCGATTCGGCACAAGCCGGGCTGCTCTTCTCGAAGGCGCTCGCCGACCGCTTTGCGGCCATCGCTGGCCGCCGCGCCAAGGATGGCCCGCCGCCGGGCCCGTTGGCATTGCCGGAAGCGCTGCAGGTCGCCGCCGCCCTGCTCGCCATCGCCGGCTGGCTGGGCGCCCACGGCGCGCTCTTCAGCCTGGCCGTGGGAGGTGTCTCCGCCGGCCTGCTGCTGCAGCTCGGCCTCACCCTGCAGTGGGCGATGTCGCCACCGACGCCGGGCGCCAACGACAACGCCAGTGCCGTCGCCGCGATGCTCACCTGCGCCGAGCAGCTGACGCCGCAACTTCCGGCCGACACGGAGCTGTGGATCGTCGGCACCGGCGCGGAAGAGGTCGGCTGCTGCGGCATGCACGGCTTCGTCGAGCGCCATCGCGAGTGGCCGGCCGAGGCGACGTTCTTCATCAATTTCGAATGCGTCGGCGGCGGTCGGCTACACTACATCCGTAGCGAGGGATTGCTGGCCAAGGGCTTTTTTCCGCCGCAGCTCAACGAGCTGGCGCGCCAAGTCGCCGCGCGCGGCGCCCACGGCGAGATCACGCCGACCGATCTGCTCGCCGCCACCGACGGACATGTGCCGGCGTCGCACGGCTATCCGACGCTGTCGCTCATCTCCCTCGAGTCCAACGGCGTGCCGCGCAACTATCACCGCGTCGAAGACACCGTCGACGCGCTCGACATGAGCATGGTGGTGCGCGCCGCCGACTTCGGCACCGCCGTCGCGCTGGCGGCGTTGCAGCCGCGTGCGGCGACACAGAGGCACGGAGTGAACGGAGAGGGCATGAATCTCCGGTGATGCCCTGAATGCCGTCAAACCGTCGCTGATGGCTCGGAGTTTTCCTCTGTGCCTCTGTGGTGAATTCCTAGGTCGCATCTAGTGCAGCGCTGCGGCCTTGTCGCGCGCGACGGCGAAGTTGCGTTGCGCGTCGGGGTCGTCCGGCTGCAACTGGAGCGCTGCGGCAAAGTTTTCCGCGGCCTGCGGCCAGCGATCGCTACGCGCGTAGGCGAGTCCGAGAGCCTTGCGTCGCGCCGCCGTATCGGGGCCGAGCGCAATGGCGCGTTCGAGCTGCAGCGCGGCGTCGGCGGCGCGGCCCTCCTGCAGATAGAGCATGCCGAGGTTGGCGCGCGCCATGGCGTAGTCCGGCTGCAGGGCCACCGCATGCTCCAAAGCCTCGCCGGCGGCGGGCAGATCGCCGAGGCGAATGAGCGCGCCACCGAGGTTGGCGAACACCACCGGTGAGGTCGCGTCCGCCTGCAACGCACGGCGATGCAGCTCGGCGGCGGCGGCGAAATCGCCTTGGGTGAAGCGAATGCTGCCCAAACCGGTCAGCGCCGTCGGATAGGTCGGATAGATCGCCAGCGCCGCCTGATAGTGCGCGATCGCCTCATCGGTGTGCCCGAGCTGCACCTGCACCGCGGCGAGATTGGTGTGGGCGAAATAGCTGTCGGGCTCGACGGCAACGGCATGCGACAGCAGCGCCACCGAATCGCTCCAGACCGTGAGCTGCCGGCGCGCGCCGATGGCGCAGGCGATCACGGCAAGCGATGCGATCCCAATTGCGAGGGGACGCAAGGCCGGACGCCAGCGCACCGCGTCGCGCAACGCCCAGGCCAGCACGATGTACGCGCCGATCAACGGCAGATACGCATAGCGATCGGCCATCGCCTGCTGACCGGCTTGCACGAGGCCGATCACCGGCAGCAACGTGACCAGGTACCAGCCCCAGCCGACGGCGACGTACGGCGCGCGGCGCAGCAGGGCCAGCGCCGCCAGCGTGAAGGCGAGCAGCAGCGGGGCGCTCAGCCAGGCGGCGCGCATGATGCGCTGCGTTGCGGCCGCGCCGAGGTAGGCCGCGTGCGGATAGTCGACGCTCAAATCGACCGGCCAGACGCTCTTGCCGAGATAGGCCAAGTAGGCCACCAGCGCGTTGGCAACGCGCAACCCGAGCGGCACCGCGCTCAGCGTCGCAACCGCGCCTTGGCTACGCTGCGCCAGCACGGTCAGCAGCGACACCGCGGCGGCGATGGCGAACAGCGGCAACTTCTCGAGCAGCAGCGCGCGCGTCGACACCGCGCCGCCCAGCCCGCTCCAACGCGCCAGCGGCCACACGTCGATCAACAACAGCACCAACGGCAGACTCACCACCATCGGCTTGGCGAGCAGCCCCGCCAGCAGCGCGAGCGCGACGGCGAGATAGCACCCCATCCCCGGGCGGCGCACGTAGCGCGCATAGGCGAGCAAGGTCAGCATCCAGCACAGTCCGCTGAGCACGTCTTTGCGCTCGGTCACCCAGGCCACCGACTCGACCCGCAATGGATGGACCGCGAACAGCGCCGCCACCAGCAGCGCCGGCCAAGCCGCGGCGCGCAGCGCGCGCAGGGCCAGGAACAAGAGCACCGCGTTGCCGGCGTGCAGCGCGACATTGACGCCATGAAAGCCGCGCGCGCCGGGGCCGAACAGCGTCGCGTCGAGCATCAGCGACAGCCAGGTGAGCGGATGCCAATTCGACGCGTGGAACGTCGTGAAGGCCCAGTGCACGCCGGCCCACGACAGGCCGGCGCGCACCGGCGGATTGTCGAAGACGTAAACCGGATCGTCGAGGCTGATGAAGTCGAAGCCGAGCGCCGGCCAATAGAGCGCGACGACCGCCGCGGCCAGCGCCGCGCAGGCGGCCGCCGTCGCGCCGCGGCTCATTGTGGCTTCGGCGTGCCTGCCTTCTGGTAGGTCCCGACCAGCTCGGCGGTGGCGACGATGTGCCCGCTCATCGCCTGCTCGACGCGCGCCTTCGACGCCATGCCCATCGCCGGCAATGCCGCATCCAACGCGTACAGATGGAAGATATAGCGATGCCGGCCGACCGGCGGGCACGGACCGTGATAGCCGGGGTGCGAGCCGTCGCTGACGCCCTGGCGCGTGCCGAGCGGCAGCTGGTCCGGCTTCACGCCTTCCGGCAGCTCGATCGTGTCGGCCGGCAGATTGTAGAGCACCCAGTGCACCCATGCCGTGGCGCGCGGCGCGGCCGGATCGGGCGCATCGGGGTCGTCGACGACGAGGGCGAAGCTCTGCGTGTTGTTCGGCGCAGCTTGCCACTGCAGCGGCGGCGAGATGTCCGAGCCTTCGCAGGTGAAGCGCGCCGGAATCGGCTTGCCGTCGAGAAACGCCGACGAGCGCAGGGTAAACGCGTGCGCTGCCGCCGGGGTGAGTGCCATCGCCGCAATGCAGCCGAGTATTGCACGTCGCGTCATGCCTTCTTGCCCTCCAACACTTGCTTGAGATTGCCCAGATATTCGTGTGCCGCAGTGGCGGCTTCCTTCGCCGCGAACGACTTCACCAAGCGTTGCAACAATGCCGGCACCGGCGTGTCGGGCGCCAGCCTCTGGTGCAACACGATCTTGGTCGCATCGCCGCTCTTGCTGAGGCGCAGCTCGCCGTCGACATCGGTGTTGTCGCCTGTCGCATCGGTTCCCTTGAACGTGATCGTGCTCTTGCCGTCGCCGTCGTAAGCCGCCGTGTACTGCACGCTGAGCGTGATGCCGGCCGCGGAGCGCTCGTCGAAGACGAACTTGTAGGTGTCCTTGCCGGCCTTCTTGCAGCTCGCCAAGCCGGGGATGCACTTCGACGAGCCGACGACGTCCCAGAGAAACTTGTAGACCTTTTCAATCGGCGCCTTGACGGTCACCGACTGCTGCACCTCGGTTGGAAACTTGGCCATCGCGCGTCCCCCGCGAGCACGAAACCATAGACGACGACAGATGAACACTCGGACGGAGACGTCGTGACCGGAGCGATTGGGCTTTGCACCGGCGCTCAAGGCTGATCGCTGACGGCTGAAGGCTAAGCAGAGCAAACCACCTGTCGCTGGATACGTTGTGCGCCGCGACTGCAGTTCTCATCTGTTCCCATCTATGGTTCGCTGCGCCGCATGACCGATTCCGAGATCGCCGCGTTGGGCGAGTCCGTGCCGCTGCTGGAGGGCTTGCGCACCACGCGGGCGATTCGCCGTTTGAAGCCCGACCCGGTGCCGGCAGGGCTGATTCGCAAGGTGTGCGCAGCCGGTACGTTCGCGCCCAGCGGCGGCAATCGGCAGCCGTGGCAGTTCATCGCGGTGACCGAGCCGGAGCGCCGCGCCTGGGTGGCGCAGCGCTATCGACAGGCATTCCTGCAGTACATCCAACCGGCCGTCGAGGCGGCGCGCGACCCGGCCTATCCGGAGCTCAAGCGCCGCAACATGCGCGCCGCGGTACACCTCGCCGAGCACTTGCACGAGGTGCCGGTGCTGCTGTTCGTCGCCGGCTGGACACGGCGCGGCGCAGCGCAGACGCAGGCGCTCTTCCCGGCCATCCAGAATGTCCTGCTGGCTTGCCGCGCCGTCGGGCTGGGCGCCTCGCTGACCACCGTGCACCTGGCGTTTGCGCGCGAGATCGATGCGTGGCTCGGCCTGCCCGACGGCTGTCCGACCTGTGCCATGCTGCCGATCGGCTGGCCGCTCGGCTCGTTCTGGCGCCCGCCGCGGCGCTCAGTGGACGACTGCTTGTTCTGGGAGCGCCATGGCGCCGCGCGCTAGCGGCGCGCGCAGCAGCGCTGCGACCGTCGGTGCGGCCGTGCGAGTCGGCGTCATCTCCGACACGCACGGGTTGGTGCGCCCGCAAGCGCTCGACGCCCTGCGCGGCAGCGATCACATCATCCACGCCGGCGACATCGGCTCGGCCGCAGTGCTCGAGGCGCTGCGCCAGATCGCACCGCTGACGGCGGTGCGCGGCAACAACGACGGCGGCGCCTGGGCGCAAGGGCTGCCGGAGACCGAGGCGGTCGAGATCGGCGGCGTGTGGCTGTACGTGTTGCACGACGTCAACGGGCTCGACCTCGAGCCGACCGCCGCCGGCTTTGCCGCGGTGATCGCCGGCCACTCGCACCGCCCGCTGGTCGAGCGGCGGCGCGGCACGTTGTTCATCAATCCCGGCAGCGCCGGACCGCGCCGCTTCACCCTGCCGATTGCGCTGGCGGAGGTGCGAATCGCGGCAGGTGCAATCGACGCGAACATCGTCACGCTGACGGTCGACTGAGCGTCCCAACGCACCTCGGCGAGCCGGCGGCCGGGCCGCATCTAGGGAAGCAGGCGCGGGCCGCGTCGCTCGAGCGCGCGATCGATTCCGCCCAAGATGATAAAAATGGCGTTGACGCCGGCCAGCATTGGCGGTAGCTGGGAATCAGCATGGCGCGTCAGACATCCCGCACCGGGTTCAACGTCTTTTACTTTATTTGGCCGAGCCCGGGGCTGCGGGAGGGTTTGCACGCCGCGTAAGCGTCGTACCATAACCTCGAAACCCGAAGCCCTGGGCCTTGTGCCTCAGGGCTTTTTTGTTTTCTGGAGAAGATGATGGACACCGCCGACCGAATCGAAGACCGCAACTTGACGGCGCAGCAGCGCCTGACGTCGCCGCGCGCGGTCAAATCCTTCCTGCCGCTGACGCCGGCCGCGACCACCACCGTGCGCACCGGACGGCAGGCGATCCGCGACATCTTGCACGGCCAGGACCAGCGCCGCCTGGTGGTGATCGTCGGACCGTGCTCGATCCACGACACCGACGCGGCGCTCGACTATGCCGGGCGCTTGGCGCGGGTCGCGGCTGCGACGCGCGAGTCGCTGGTGATCGTCATGCGCACCTACTTCGAGAAGCCGCGCACGACGATCGGCTGGAAAGGATTGATCAACGACCCGCGTCTCGACGGATCGTGCGATCTGCCGGCCGGCCTGGAGCTGGCGCGACGCCTGTTGCTGGAGATCAACGGGCTCGGCGTAGCGTGCGCCAGCGAGCTGCTCGATCCGATCGTGCCGCAGTACATCGGCGATCTGCTCAGCTGGGCGGCGATCGGCGCGCGCACGACCGAGAGTCAGACGCACCGCGAGATGGCCAGCGGCTTGTCGATGCCGGTCGGCTTCAAGAATGGCACCGACGGCGGCTTGCGCGTCGCGCTCAACGCCATGATCTCGGCGCGCCATCCGCACCATTTTCTCGGCATCGACGCCGACGGCGCGGTGGCGGTGACGCAAACCACCGGCAATCCGGATCGCCACATCGTGCTGCGCGGCGGCGCGCGCGATGCCAACTATCATCCGGAGGCGGTCGCGGCGGCGGCGGCGTTGATCGCCGACGAAGCCATCGCGCGACCGGTGATGGTCGATTGCTCGCACGACAACTCTGCCAAGGACTATCTCCGTCAGCCCGCGGTGTGCCGCGCCGTCGTCGAGCAGGTGCGCGCCGGCGAAGCGCGTATCATGGGCGTCATGCTGGAGAGCAACCTGAAAGCCGGGCGACAGAATTGGCTCCCCGACGCGCCGCTGCAGTACGGCATCTCGATCACCGACGCTTGCATCGGCTGGGAGGACACCGAAGCGCTGCTCTACGAGCTAGCCGAAGCGACGCCGCTGCGCGCCGCGAGCTGATCGTCGCGATCGGTCAGAATTCGGAATCCACCGATGAACACGAGCTACGTCTGACCGGATGGGCGATTGAATTGGATCGCTGCTCGTCGGTGGAGCTTCCCGTCTTGTACCGCTGCGCAGAAAGCGTCTCCGGCTTTTGCCTCAAAATGCCGTCGGCGATCAGCCGTCAGGGTTCAACCAGAACTCAAGTCCTTGCGCCTGTTGGTCTTCCGAAGCTGAAGGCTGACTGCTCAGGCTCAATGTGAGTTTGCGGGCAAAGCCGGCGCCTCTCGCAGCGCGCAGTCTTGTCAGATGCAAAAAGCCGACTTGATCGCCGACGGCATTCTCAGGCGAGCCGCGCAGCGGCACCTTATTGCGCGTCGTCTTTGACCTTGTCGCCGGCGTTCTTCATGCCCTGCCCGGCTTTGTCGACACCCTCGCCCGTTTTCTGCAGGCCGGTGCCGACACCCTCCTTGGTCTTGTCCCAGCCCTTCTTGCTGGCGTCCTTCGTCGCGTCCCAACCGGCCTTCGTATCATTCTTGATGGCGCGGCCGACTTCTTCGACTCCGTCTTTGACCGATGGGGCATCCTCAGCGCACAGCTGGGCGGGGACCGCCACGGCAATCGACAATGCGCACCATAGGATCATTCGACGCATGGAAGGCCCTCCTCCTGATCAGCTTACGACACTGCAATCAGCCGCAGCGCCTCCGGATGAATCCACGCTCAAGCGCGCGACTACGAGGCGGGCAACGGCGGCGTCGAGCGCGCCACCAGGCGCAGGCTGGGGCGAATCGCATCGAGCCTGACCGTCACACGCGTCGTCAGCTGATCGAGGCTGAGCCCAGCTTCGGCAAGCTGCTCCGGGCGCTGACCGTGATCGAAGAAGCGGTCGGGTAGTGCCAGCAGCTCGAGGCGATTGGCGTCGAGGTCGGCACGGGTGCGGGCGAATTCCAACACGGCGGAGCCGAAGCCGCCGGTCAGCGCGTGATCCTCCAGCGTGAAGACCACCGGCTGGCGCAGCAGCTCGGCCGCGATCAGGCGCTCGTCGAGCGGCTTGGCGAAGCGGCCGTTCACCACCGCCAGCGTGCGGCCCGAGCTCTCCAGGACGCGCCGCCGGAGTTCCAACGCGACGTAGGTCTGCGAGCCGTACGCGAGGATGCAGCCGTCCCCGCCGTCGGCGACGAGCTCGGCCTGACCGATGCAAAACGGTGTCGGCGCCAGCGCGTGCTCGGGACGGGCACCGCTGCCGCGCGGGAAGCGGATGGCCGTCGGCCCGGCGACGCCGGCGGCCAGTTGCATCATCTGCGCGAGCTCGGCGGTGTCGCGCGGTGCCATCAGCACGAAATTCGGCAAGCAGCGCAGGTAGGCGATGTCGAAGACACCGTTGTGCGTCGCGCCGTCGTTGCCGACCAAGCCAGCGCGATCGAGACAGAACATCACCGGCGCGTTTTGCAGCGCCACTTCCTGGAAAAGCTGATCGTAGGCGCGCTGCAAGAAGGTCGAGTAGATCGCACAGATCGGCTTGTAGCCGGCGAGCGCCATACCGGCGGCGAGCGCGACGCCGTGCTGCTCCGCCATCCCCACGTCCATGACGCGCTCGGGAAAGCGCTGCTGTATTTTGGTGAGCCCCGTGCCGTCGAGCATCGCCGCAGTGAGCACGATGACTTTGGGATCGGCGGCGAGCATGGCGCCCGCTTGCTCGGCGAACGCGGCGGTGAACGTCGGCCCGCCTTGGTCCGGATACTCGACCAGGCTGGCGGCCGGCGACGGCGCGCTGCCGCTGGCGGCGTGGTAGCAGGTCGCCTCGGGGATATCGTCTTTGTAACCGCGGCCCTTGCGCGTGATGGCGTGAATCAACACCGGCCGACGCATCCAGCGCGTGGCGCGAAAAGCCGTGCGCAGTGCGTCGATGTCATGCCCGTCGATCGGCCCATAATAAAAGAAGCCGAGCTCTTCGAAGATGATGCCCAGCGCGTGTTGCGGAATGATGCCCTGCAACGAGTGGTACCAGCGCTGCAGCACATCCTCGACGTCGTCGCCGATGCGCGGAATGCGTTTGATCGCCGCCTGTAGTGTTCGCAGGCGCTGGTTCAGCCACGTCGAGCTGCGCGCGCGCGACAGATACGCGCTGAGCGCGCCGACGCTGGGGCTAATGCTCATGTTGTTGTCGTTCAGCACGACGACGAGCTCGAGATCGGTAAAGGCGCCGCCGTGGTTCAGCGCTTCGAAGGCGTTGCCCTCCTGCATCGAGCCGTCGCCGATCACCGCGACGGCCTTGCGACCGGCGTGCTCGGCCTGACCGCGCCACGCCAAGGCGAAGCCCATCGCGGTCGAGATGCTGGTGCCGCCGTGACCGGTCTTCACCGTGTCGTACGGCGACTCCGCCGGGTCCGGAAATCCGGACAGGCCGCGATACTGGCGCAGGCTCGCGAAGCGCTCGCGGCGGCCGGTCAGCAGCTTGTGCGGATAACACTGATGACCGACGTCCCACACCAGCTTATCGCGCAAGTTGAACTGGTACTCGGCGAACAGCGCCAAGGTCAGCTCGACGACCCCGAGCCCGGCACCGAGGTGGCCGCCGGTGGCGGTGACCGACTCGATGATGAAGCCGCGTACCTCCGCGGCGAGCGCACGCAGGCCGTCGGCGTCCATGTCTTTGACGTCGTCGGCCGAGCCCAGCGCGTCGAGGAGCGGCGTCTCCGCGAGGAGGGTCGTCATGCCGCCGTCACGCTACACTGCACGATGCGCAGAGCAAGGCGGGAGCGACGGCCGCACCGCCATTCCGCGCCGCCTGCACAGGACCGCCACAATGCGGATGCTGGGCGGCGGCGCTGCCGCGTCGAATCGGCGTCGTTACTTGCCCGGATAGCCGAGCCAGCCGCGGCTGAGCATGTCCGACATGGTCAACATGATCATGATCAGCAAGAAGACGCCGCTCGATCCCATGAGGACCCAGGTGAGGCGATTGCTGTGGCGCAGCTCCATGAAGAAGTACATCACCAGCAGCGCTTTCACCGAGGCGATGCCGAGCGCCACCGGCGTGTTGAGAAACGACATGTCGATGAACGCCGCGCCGACGGTGATCGCCGTGAGGCAGACCAACGCGGCGTAGACGCCCAGGCAGGTTTTGACGGTCAGCGCATCAGCTTCGTGCGACATGACGACTCCTCAGTGCCGGCCGAGCAGGTAGAGCAGCGGGAACAGGAAGATCCACACCAGATCGACGAAGTGCCAATACAGGCCGCTCATCTCGACCGGAGTGTAGTAGTATTTATTGAACATGCCCTGCAGCGAGCGCAGCACGAGAATGCCGAGCAGCACCTCGCCGACGATCATGTGCAGCGCGTGCAGGCCGGTCATGGCGAAGTAGAGCGAGAAGAACAGTTGCGCATGCACGGGGTCGGGCCCATCGAAGACGAAGTTCGGGCCAGGGATCAGGTGCTCGTGCCACTTGTGCGTGTACTCGTAGGCTTTGACGCCGAGGAACACCGCGCCGAGGAACATGGTGAGGATCAGATTGATCACCAGCATGGCGCGCCGGCTGACCTGCGCCGCGTGCACCGACAACGCCATCGTCAAGCTGCTGGTGAGCAGCACAATGGTGTTGAAGAAGCCGAGGGTGATGTTCAGCTCATGGCTGCCGGCGTGAAAGGCTTCGGGATACGCGGTGCGGTACACCACGTAGGCGGTGAACAACCCGCCGAAGAACATGACTTCGTTGACCAGGAACACCCACATCCCCAGCGACGACGCGTCATGTTGCTGATCCGCGTCGTCGAAGTGGTGGGCGACGTAAGGAGTCGTCTGCTCAAGCGACATGCACTGCCTCGGCGTCGTCATCGGTGCCGTAGTGGTAGGGATCCTGGGTGACGATCGGCGTCTCCGCGAAATTCTCGGTCGGCGGCGGCGACGGCGTCAGCCACTCCAGGCCGCTCGCCTGCCAGGGATTGCTGCTCGCCACGGCGCCGTACTTGAGCGACCACAGCAGGTAGCAGAACGGCATCAGGTAGCCGACGGCGAGGATCGAGGCGCCGGCGGTCGACAGCACGTTCAGCACCTGAAACTCGTCCGGGTAGGCGTGATAACGGCGCGGCATCCCGAGGTAGCCGAGAATGAACTGCGGGAAGAAGGTCAGGTTGAAGCCGATGAAGACGATCACCGCTGCCGCCTTGGCCGCCGCTTCCGGGTACATGCGGCCGAACATCTTCGGCCACCAGAAATGCAGGCCGCCGAGAAACGCCAGCACCGCGCCGCCGACCATGATGTAGTGGAAGTGCGCGACGACGAAGTAGGTGTCGTGCACGTGCAGATCGAACCCGACGGCCGCGAGGAAGAGTCCCGTGAGGCCGCCGATCGTGAACAAGCCGATGAACCCGAGGGCGTACAACATCGGCGCTTCGAACGAGATGGCGCCGCGGTACAACGTCGCCACCCAATTGAACACCTTGACCGCCGACGGGATGGCGACGACGAAGCTGAGCACCGAGAAGATCAGCGCCGCATATACCGACTCACTGCTGGTGAACAGGTGATGTCCCCAGACGATGAAGCCGAGCACGGCGATGGCGACGCTCGACAGCGCGATGAAGCTGTACCCGAAGATCGGCTTGCGCGCGAAGCAGGTGATGATCTCGCTGACCACGCCCATGCCGGGAAGAATCATGATGTACACGGCCGGATGCGAGTAGAACCAGAACAAGTGCTGGAAGAGCACCGGATCGCCGCCCAGCGCCGGATCGAAGATGCCGATGTGTAGGGCGCGCTCCAGGCCGACGAGGAAGATGGTGATGGCGATCACCGGCGTGCCGAGGACGAAGATCAAGCTGGTCGCGTAGTGCGCCCAGATGAACAGCGGCAGGCGGAACCAGGTGAGCCCCGGGGCGCGCATGCGGTGGATCGTGACGATGAAGTTCAGCCCGGTGAGGATCGACGAGAAGCCGGTGATGAAGATGCCTATCGCCGCCGGCATGACGTTCGACGTCGAGTAGGTGCTGGAGTACGGCGTGTAGAACGTCCAGCCGGTGTCGACGCCGCCGCCGATGACCGCCGCCAGGGTGAAGGCGCCGCCGAGGATGTAGATGTACCAGCTCAGCAGGTTGACGCGCGGAAAGGCGAGATCGCGCGCGCCGATCATCATCGGCACCAAGAAGTTGCCGAGCGTGGCGGGAATCGACGGCACCAGGAAGAAGAACACCATGATGATGCCGTGCATGGTGAAGAACTTGTTGTAGGTATCGGCCTGCAGCAGGTCGCCCTTCGGCGTCAACAGCTCGAGTCGCACGCCGGCGGCGAACATGCCGCCCAAGGCGAAGAAAATGATGATCGAGATGAGGTAGAGCACGGCGATGCGCTTGTGGTCGACCGTCAGGAGCCACGACGAGACGCTGTAGTCGGCGTTGAGGTACGTCTTGCGCGGCTTGGCCGGCACCTCGGTGTGAGGCGCGAGCGTCGTATCGATCGCGGGTACTGCCATGGCGGTCGTCCTTCTCAGGAGGCGGAATCCGCCGCCGCGGGCGGGTTCTGCGCCACACCTGCGCCTGCCGGCGGCGTCGCCTTCAGCGACTTGATGTACTGAATGAGCTGCATGAGCTGCTCTTCGGTGAGCTGTCCTTGGAACGTCGGCATCACCGGTTGGAACCCGGCCACGATCTTGCCGGTCGGGTTGAGAATCGAATCGCGGACGTAGGCGTCGTCCGCCGTCACCGTGCTGCCATCGGCGAGCTTGACGGTCGAGCCGTAGACGCCGACCAGCGACGGGCCGAGCGCGCCGCCTTGCGGCTGATGACAGGTGATGCAGGCCTTCTGCGCGAACAGCGCTTCGCCTGCCGCCACCGGCGACAGACTGCCGGCGTCGCCGGCCGCCGCGCTCGCCACCGGTCCGCTCATCGGCAGAATCGGCGGCGTCTCGGAGAGCCACGCTTGGAACGCGGCCGGCTCCATGACGACGATCTTGCCGATCATGCCCGAGTGCTGCGTGCCGCAGTACTCGGCGCAGAACAAATGGTACTCGCCGGGCTTGGTGGCATTGAACCAAGCCGTCGTGTAGCGGCCCGGCAGCACGTCGAACTTGGTGCGAAAGGCCGGGACGTAGAAGGCGTGGATGACGTCCTCGGAGGTCATGGTGAGCTTGACCGCTTGGCCGACCGGCACGTGCAGCTCGTTGATCTCGCGCCGGCCTTCCATGTGCTGCAGCTTCCACATCCACTGCTTGCCGACGACGAACACCTCATGCGCGTTGTCGGGTGGCCGCGACTGGGCGACGAACAGCCAGGCCCCCCAGCCGAAGATGACCATCGTGATGCCGAAGGGGATGATCGACCACGCCACCTCCAGCACGGTGGAGCCGTGGATGCGGTGACCGACCTGATTCTCCGGCGTGCGGCGGAACTTCACCGCGAATCCGATCAACGCGCCGGCGATGGCGATCGAGAACACCACGCTGATCGCGATGAGGAAGAAATACAGATAGTCGACCTGCGGCGCCATGGTCGACGCTTGCTCGGGAAACAGCGGAAAATCGTAAGCACGCATTATCGTCTCACTGTTGGCCGCCGCCGGTCGCGACGGCCGGCGTCGAGGGGCGGCCGGAGGCCGCTCGGCGCTCGTTCCGCCAAGAGCGGAAGATAAAGGCGGCGACGGCGAGCACGGTCAGCACTGCACCGATCCGAATCAGCGTCATCACCTGGTTGGTATACCGGCCGGTCGTCGCGTCGTAGCGGTAACAGAACAGCTGCAGCTCATCGACCGGCGTCCCGATGCGGTTCTCGGCCGCTTCCATCAGACCGAACTTGACGTCGCGCGGCGCGAATTCGACGCCGTAGAAGTAGCGCGCCAGAACGCCCTGCGGCGTCATCACCATGATGCCGGCGGCGTGCGCGAACTCGCCCTTGTCGGGCAGGTAGGTGTAGCGAAAGCCGACCGCCTCGGCGAGGCGCTTGATCGAGGCCTCGTCGCCGGTCAGGAAGTGCCAGCCGCTTTCCGCGCCGGCGCGGCGGTACTCGCCGAGATAGGAGGCCTTCTTCTTCGCCGCCAGCTCGGGCGTGTCGCTCGGGTTGAAGCTGACGGTGATGACATCGAACTGATCGCCGACGTCGAACGGCATCGCCTTCAACGCGCCGAGCAATCCGTTCAGCACCAGGGTGCACAGCATGGGGCATTGGTAGTAGACGAGCGACAAAATCACCGGCTTGCCGCGCATCAGGCTGCCGAGCGTCACTGTTTCGCCCGCTTCGTTGCGAAACGTCAGGTCGAGCGGCACCTGTTGGTTGAGATGCTGGTCGATGCCGACGTCGCGCAACGCCGGCGGCGTGTCCGAGTTGGCGAGCGCGGCGGCGGGGGCGAAGCCGATCGCCAACGCCAGCGCAAATGCGAGCGCGCGACTCATCGCGCCGCGGCCCCCTGCTGCGCGTTGCGCGCCGCGAGCATTTCCATGGCGCGCGCGATGGGGATGTGCACGATGCCGGCGCTCTGATCCTTCCAGCCGTAGCTGGTCAGCAGGTCGTTCTCGGCTTTGCGCAGCTCCTGCAAATCCTTGATCGGATGCACTTGCAGGCGCGGCGCCGGCGGCACCTGCGGCCCCTCGGCGGCGACCATCGGATTGGCCTGCGGGCTGGTGCGCGCCTCCTCGACCTTCAGGATGTCGAACAAGCCGAACATCGCCAGCGCGGAGATGATCAGCACGAGGATCAACCCGAGGCCGGCGACGACCACCGGCCGGAGGTTGACGTCTGTATTTTCGTGCGCGTGCACGCCGTGCGACTCGGGAGTGCTGGCAGAGCTCATGCGGACGCCTCCAACGGCAGCGCCGGGTCGCGAAGCGGCAGCACCGGCCGGCCCTGCAGATTAAAGAGGAACGCGGCCAGCCAGACGCCGCCGACGCCAACCACCGCTGCGATATCCATCCAGTGCAGCGTGAACTTGCCCGGCGAAAAGGCCGGCATGATGAACCAGTACAGATCGGCCAGACGCATGAAGAGCATGACCAGCGCGACGAAGACCAAGCGACGCGAGTTCTGCTTCAGCTTGCGCGACAACAACAGGAAGAACGGCAGGAAGAAGTGGAAGGCCGGCAACGCCACCGCCAAGTACTGCCAGCCGCCGGTGATGCGCTTGAGATACCACGGCGTCTCTTCCGGCACGTTGCCCGACCAGATGATCAGGAACTGCGAGAAGGCGAAGTACGCGTAGATCATGACGAAGGCGAGCAGCATCTTGCCGAGATCGTGGAAGCGCTCGGAGTTCGCTACCGCGGCGACCGGATCGTGCTCGCTGAGCAGCGTCAGGATGGCGATGCAGAACGCGAAGGCGCTCAACACTTGGCCGGCAATGACCAGCAAGCCGTACATCGTCGAGTACCAATGCGGCTCGATCGACATCATCCAATCGACGCCGGCGAACGTCATGGTGAGCGCGTACAGCACGATGGCGCCGCGGCCGAGCAGCTGGAAGCGGCGCACGTAGTCGGAGCTGCCGGTCGCGTCCTGCTCGTTCGACCAGCGCACGAAGACGCGCGAGAAGACGATCCAGATGGTGAAGTAGATGGCGGCGCGGATGAGGAAGAATCCGACGTTCAGGTACGCCGCTTTGTATTGCAGCACCGGATCGTTCGCGACTTCCTCCGGCCGGGCCCATTCGTAGATATGTGGCAAGCCGATGGCGATGGGCAGGAACAACACCGCCACCAGCGGCAGCGTGCGGATGCCCGCTTCGGCGATGCGGCGAATGACGATGCCCCAGCGGCCGCCGGCGACATGGTTGAGCGCCACCAGCCCGAAGCAACCGAACGAGATGCCGCCCCAGAACATGAACGCGACCAAATACGAGTGGAAGAACTGATCGCGATCGGCGAGCGCGCCGGCGCCCGCCGCCGCCAAGCCCAGCACGCCCACGCCAAGCAAGGCGCGCGGGCTGCGCCGCAAGATGTGATCTTCCGGCAGGGCGAAGGTCGTCTGCAGGGTGCTCATTGGGCGGCTCCGAGCGCGGCGCGATCGGCTTCCGGCACGTCGGCCAACGTCGCATGTTGGCTGAGCTGCAGAGCGCGGATGTACGCCACGATGGCCCAGCGATCGCGCGGCGGCACTTGCGCGCGATACGGCGGCATGGTGGCGAAGCCGTTCGTCATGACTTGAAAGAAATAGCCGTCGGGCATGTTGCGCAGGCGGTCTTCGTGAAACGAGGGCGGCTGCTTGTAGCCGCGCTGTACGATCATGCCGTCGCCGCTGCCGGTGCGGTCGTGGCACGGCGAGCAGTAGATGTTGAAGCGCTCCTGGCCGCGCGCCAGCACGTCGGCGCCGGTACCCAGCGGGTTCTGCGCCAGCGGACCGTTCGGCCCCAGCCCTTTGAAGAAGGCCGGATCCTCATCGAGATGGCCGCGCGCCACTACCCCGTCGACCAGCGGACGCGCCGAGCGCTGATCGGCGTAGAAGACGTTCTCGCGCAAGTTCTTGTACTTGGGCTGGTTGTGCATGTCCTGCCGGCAGCCGGCGAGGGCCGTGAGCGTCAGCGCGGCAGTGATGGCGGTGCGGATCAACGCGGTGCGCATCATCGATCGACCTGCGACACCTGCATCGGCTGCAGCTGCGACAGGAAGCTCCAGGTAGATTCGAGATCGAACTTGGGGTCGGTCGACTCGATGCAAAGAAAGAAGCGGTCGCGCGATGCGAACGCGAAGCGCGGCACGTTGAACACCGGGTGATACGGCATCGGGAAGCCGTTCAGCCCGAGCATGCCGATCACGGCGGTCAACGACGCTAGCAGGATCGTGCACTCGAACGTGATCGGGATGAACGCCGGCCAACTGTTGAGCGGTTTGCCGGCGACGATGATCGGATAGGCGATGACCGAGGTCCAGTAACACAGCGAGAAGCCACCCAAGCCGCCGAAGATGCCGCCCATCAACACCAGCAACGGCAGCCAATTGCGCTTGTGCGGCATGGCTTCGTGCAGCTCTTCGATCGGGAACGGCGTGTAGCAGTCGTATTGGACGTAGCCGGCCCGGGTCGTCGCGCTGGCGGCGGCGACGAGCTCGCTGGCGGAGTGAAATTCGGCCATCAGACCGTGCACCAGCGGATCGCCGGCGGTCTTGGCGTGTGCCGCGCTCATCCGTGCGCCCTTTCTTCCACCTGCGCCTCAGGCAGCAACGTGCGCACCTCGAAGATGGAGATCATCGGCAAGAAGCGGATGAATAGGAACAGCAGCGAGGTGAACAGGCCGAGCGTGCCGACGAACGTCGACCAGTCCCAGAACGTCGGGTAGTACATGCCCCACGACGACGGCAGGAAGTCGTGCGACAAGCTGACTGGAATGATGATGAAGCGCTCCAGCCACATGCCGATGCTGACGATGATCGAGATGCCGAACAGCCACGGCAGGCTCTGGCGGATGCGCTGGAACCACAGCAGCTGGATGGAGATAATGTTGCAGAAAATCAGCATCCAGTAGAGCGGCGCGTACGGTCCGCCGAAGCGGTACCACATCAGCGACGTCTCGTACTGATTGCCGCCGTAGAAGGCCATGAACGTCTCGACCATGTAGCCGTAGCCGACGAACAAGCCGGTCGCGAGGGTGATGCGGCCCATGTAGTCGAAGTGGCGCATGGTGACGAAGTCTTCGAGGCCGTAGAACTTGCGCAGCGGGATGGCGATGATCATCACCATCGCGAAGCCGGCGAAGACGGCACCGGCGACGAAGTACGGCGGGAACACCGTCGCGTGCCAGCCCGGCATCTGTGACACGGCGAAGTCGAAGCTCACGATGGTGTGCACCGACAGCACCAGGGGTGTCGAGAGCCCGGCGAGCAGCAGATACGCCGTCTCGTAGCGGTGCCAGTGATCGGCCGAGCCGCGCCAGCCCATGGCTAGCAAGCCGTAGATCGTCTTGCCGACCGGATGGTCGGCGCGATCGCGCAGCGTCGCCAGGTCGGGAATCAAGCCGACGAACCAGAACAGCAGCGACACAGTGGCGTAGGTCGACACCGCGAAGACGTCCCAGATCAGCGGGCTGCGGAAGTTCGGCCACATCTGCATGGTGTTGGGGTACGGCAAAAGCCAGTACGCCAGCCACGGACGGCCGGTGTGGATGACCGGGTACATGCCGGCGCAGGCGACGGCGAACAGCGTCATCGCTTCGGCGAAGCGGTTGATCGACGTGCGCCACGACTGGCGGAAGAGCAGCAAGATGGCCGAGATCAGCGTGCCAGCGTGACCGATGCCGATCCACCAGACGAAGTTGATGATGTCGAGGCCCCAGCCACAGGGGATGTTGAGCCCCCAAATGTAGGTGCCTTTGTAGAAGAGGTAGGTGACGGAAATGCCGAGCAGCTGCAGGCCGGTGAAGCCGATCGCGAAGCCGAAGATCCAGCCGAGCGGCGTCTTCCGCGTCTGAACGATCGAGGCGATCTTGTCGGTGACCGAGCCGAAGCTGTGGCCCGGCTCGATGACTGGCGGCAGCGGATCGTGGCGTGGCAGCGATTGATTCTGTACGGCCATCAGCCCCTCGCGAGTGCCGGGTTGGGGTTGCGCACGCCGGCCAGGTAGGTCGTGCGCGGCAGCGTCCCGAGCTCATTGAGCAGCGCGTAGTTGCGCGGATCCTGTTTCAGCTTCGTCACCTTGGCATCGGGATCGTTGATGTTGCCGAAGGTGATGGCGTCGGCCGGACAGACTTGCATGCAGGCGGTCTTGATCTCGCCGTCGGCGACCTTGCGATCCTCGCGCTTGGCCTGGATGCGCGCGTAGTTGATGCGCTGGATGCAGTACGTGCACTTCTCCATGACGCCGCGGCTGCGCACGGTGACGTCGGGATTGAACACCATCTCCAGCACCGGCGAGTGCGGATCGTTGTACAGCGTGAAGTTGAATCGCCGCACTTTGTACGGGCAGTTGTTCGAGCAGTACCGCGTGCCGACGCAGCGGTTGTACACCATGGCGTTGATGCCCTCGGTGTCGTGCACGGTGGCGTTGACCGGGCACACGCCTTCGCACGGCGCCTGCTCGCAATGCTGGCAGAGCACCGGCTGCATCACCGTCTGCGGCGCGTCGAGGTTGTCGCCCTCGAAGTAGCGGTCGATGCGAATCCACTGCATCTCGCGACCGCGGTCGACCTGATCTTTGCCGACGTTCGGAATGTTGTTCTCCGCCTGGCAAGCGATGATGCAGGCGTTGCAGCCGACGCAGCTGCCGACGTCGACGGACATGCCCCAGGCGTAGCCGTCGTATTTGAAGCCGGGATAGAGCGAGTTCTTGCGCTCGCTTTCGGTGTGCGCGAACTCCGGATCCTTGCGGAACTGCTCGAACGTGCCGACGCGCGCCAGATCGCGCCCCTGCATGGAGTGGTGATCTTGCGTACAGGCCAACTTGTAGTGCCGCCCGAGCTTCACCAGACTGGCGGCCGGCGCGCTCCATAACTGGTTGCTGCCGCGCAACTTATAGGTGTCGAAGCCGACGTCGTTGCCGACCGCGCCGGCCTTGCTGCGACCGAAGCCGAGATACAGCGTCAGCGTGTCGACCGCTTGGCCGGGCTGGATCCACACCGGCATCTCCAACTTGCGGCCATCGAGGGTGACTTCGACCATCGCGCCTTCGTCGAGCCCGAGGCGCACCGCGGTCGACGGCGCGATGAGGATCGGATTGTCCCACGTCAGACGCGTCATCACCTTGGGGACTTCCTGCAACCACGAGCTGTTGGCGAAGCGACCGTCGTAGAGGGCGGAGTCGGGGCGGAAGACGACGTCGAGCTCGTGCGCCGGACGATCGGCCGGCACCGGCAACACGCTCGGGCCCCAGTCGCCCGGCTTGCTCATCCACGCCGCCGACGCGGTCGCCGCGGCGCTGCCGGGGATCACGCCGTCGTGCACGACCTTGCGCCATGCGGTTTCGAAATCGCCGCTCAGCTGCGGCTTCCACGTCTCGCGCACCAGGTCCGAGCTGGTGCGCGTCGGCTGGCCGTTCAGCGCCGCGGCCACCTCGACGATGCTCTTGCCGTCGTACAACGGCGCGATCAGCGGCTGCACGATCGACGCGGTGCCGTCGTACGCGCGCACGTCGCCCCAGCTCTCCATGTAGTGCGTGGCCGGAATGTGCCAGTGACTCAGCTCGGCCGTCTCGTCGTAGTACAGCCCGTAGTGAATGCGTGTGCCGACTTTCGCCAAGCGTTCCTTGAACTGCAGATCGGCCGGCGAATCGTAGACCGGGTTGACGTCGAACATGACCAGCACTTCGACCTGGCCCGCCTCCATCGCGTCAGCCAGATCGCGCAGCGACTGGGCGTGATCGGACGGATCGGCTTCGACCGGCTCGACGTAGGTGACCGTCGTCCCCTCGGCACCGAGCGCCTCATTGATCGCCGCGGCGAGCAAGTGCACAGCGGCCGGTTGCCACGGGCCGGCGACGACGACGCTGCGTCCTTGATGCTGTTGCAGGTCGCGCACGACGGCGTTGATCCACTCGACGTGCGCGTCGACGCCGACCGGCGCGCGCACCGGCAAGCCGAGGCCGCGCGCGACACCGAGCGCGATTTCACCGACCTGCAGCGGGCGCACCGGCAAGCGATGATCGGCGGTGCCGCCGGTGTTGGTCGGCGCCGTCTCGACGACGTAGAGCCGGTTCATCGAGTCGCCGCCCGGTGCGATGCGGCGACGGGTCATGAAGTCTTTCACCGAGCGCACCATCGCCGGCCCGCTGCCGAGGAAGTCGGCGTCGAGCGCGAGGACGCGATCGGCTTTGTCGAAGTGATAGATGACGTCGAGCGGGCGGCCGAAGGCCGTGCGCGTCGCGCTGTGCATCGCGTCGGTGCTGACGCCGGCGGACTGATGCCAGGTCGCTTGCGGATACGCGGTAAGCAGGGCGGCCATTTGGCGCGCCAGCGTCGGCGACGTCACCGGCTGCGACAGGATGTGCAGGCCGGTGCCTTGCTTGGCCTTTTGACCGGCCATCAACTTGTCGAGCGCGGCGGTGAAGTTCGCCCACGTCTGCACTTCGCCAACGTGGCGTACCACCTGCGAGCGGTCTGGGTCGTACAACCCCAACACCGAAGCCTGCGAGAACAGGTCGGTGGCGCCCAGGCTGGCCGGATGGTCGGGATTGCCCTCGACCTTGGTCGGCCGGCCCATGTGGCTTTCGATCAGCACACCCTGGCCGTAGCCGTCCATCGGCATCGCCGAGGCGAAGAACAGCGGAATGCCCGGCACGATGTACTCGGGGGCTTTGACGTAAGGGAAGATCTTCTCTTCCGGCTGGCGCGTGCAGGCGCTGGCGCCAGCCAACGCCAACGAGGCGCCCATCAGCTTCAGGAAGCCGCGCCGCCCGACCGGATCGAGCAGCTGCGTGACGTTCTCGGGGAACTCGTTGTGCACCAAGGTCTTGAATTCCTCGGTGTCGGTGAGCTCCTCGAGGCTGCGCCAGTGCTTGTCGGTGCGCTCGCTGAGGCGCGCTTGCAGCGCCGGCAGGTCGAGCGCGGAGCGCGGCTTGGCAGTCTGTTCGTCGTTGCTGGTGCTCATGTGCTCAGACCCCTGTACGCGCGCCGCTCAGCGGTGGCAGGCAGTGCAATCGGTGCGGCCGTGGACGTCGTGTGCCGCCATCAGATCGGCACCGAGGTTGGGCTGATCGGCCGGCGGCTCCCACGCCATGTTGAAAACCTCGGAGCGCGGCCGCAGGTTCGGCGCCGGATCGCGGTGGCAGTCCAGACACCAGCCCATGTACAGCGTCGGCACCTGATAGGTGAGGTTCATCTGATCGACGCGGCCGTGACAGCTGACGCAGCCGACGCCCTTGGCGACGTGCACCGAGTGGTTGAAGTAGACGTAGTCGGGCAGATCGTAGACCTTGGTCCACTGAATCGACTCGTTGCTCCGCCAGCTGGCGCGCACCGGCTCGAGCGTCGGGCTCTGCGTCCAGATCTGCGAGTGGCAGTTCATGCAGGTCTGGGTCGGTGGGATGCCGGCGAACGACGAGGTCTCGACCGAGGTGTGACAGTAGCGGCAGTCGAGCCCGAGCTCACCGGCGTGATGCTTGTGGCTGAAGGGAACCGGCTGCGCGCGCGCCACCGTCGCCTGCGTGGTGTACGGCGAGCGGAACAGCCGATCGAGCAGGAACAGCCCACCGCCGACGCCCAGGGCGACGGCGACCAAGGAGAGTTTGGCGATGACGTTCGATGCCGGGTGAAAGACCTGCGACATATCGACTCACCCGGATACTAGGATGGTGAGGCCAATGGCAACATAAGCACCGCGGAAATCAGCTACACGGATCATTCAGCCTTCCTTATTCCTTTGCGTGCCGTATCGAGCGGCGATCACGCGACGTCGGCCAACACCGGGGCATGATCCGAGGGACGCTCGAGCCGGCGCGGCGCCCGATCGATGCGACAGGCGCGGCAGGACGAGCGCAGCCCCTCGCTCAGCAAAATGTGATCGATGCGCAGCCCGTGATTGCGGCGAAAAGCCCCCATCCGATAGTCCCACCAGCTGAACTCGCCCTGCGGCTGCTCGAACAGACGAAAACTGTCGACCATGTCCAACGCCAGCACGCGCTGAAACGCGGCGCGCTCCAGCTGGCTGAACAACACCTGCCCGTCCCACGCCGCTGGATCGTGCACATCGCGCGGCTCCGGCGCGATGTTGAAGTCGCCCAGCAGCACCAACTTGGGATGGCGCTGCAGCTCGCCGGACAAAAAGCTGCGCAACCGTTCCAGCCAGGCGAGCTTGTAGGCGTACTTCTCCGAACCGACGCGCTCGCCGTTCGGCACATAGACGTTCACGACCCGCACGCCGCCGATCGTCGCGGCGAGCACGCGGCGCTGCGGATCGTCCGCGCCCGGCAACGCCAGGCAGGCATCCGACGGCGTGTCGCGCGCCAGCGTCGCCACGCCGTTGTACGTTTTCTGTCCGCTGAACAGCGCCGCGTAGCCGAGCGCGGCGAGCTCGGCTGTGGGAAACTTCGCGTCCTCGCACTTCGTCTCTTGCATCGCCAACACATCGGGTTGCTCGGCGCGCAGCCAGTCGAGCACCTGCGGTAAGCGCACGCGCAGCGAGTTCACATTCCATGTAGCAATGCGCATCCACGAGTTGTCAGCGAGTAAGTTGGCGTTGTCGGAAGCGCTCGCATGCGGGCGAGCCGCTCGGGTGTATCGACTCGGTCGAAAATTGCAAGCCGACTCCCGGCGCGTTGACAGCGCGCGATGCGCATTCGAGAGTCGCGCGTCGCCTTACAGGAGTCCGTACGATGGCCGATCTCGAAACGTTTCGCCGCGAGACGCGCACCTGGCTGCAGGCCAACGCGCCGCGCTCGATGTTCACGCCGCTCGCCGAGCACGAAGAGCCGTGCTGGGGCGGGCGACGCGCGGTCTACGACAACCCGGACGTGAAGCAGTGGCTGGATGTGATGGCGGCGCGCGGCTGGACGGCCCCGACGTGGCCGACCGAGTACGGCGGCGGCGGCCTCGACAAGCACGAGGCGCGCGTGCTCGCGCAAGAGATGGCGGCCTTGCGCCTGCGCCCGCCGCTGGTCGGCTTCGGCTTGACGATGATCGGGCCAACGCTGTTGCAGCTCGGCACCGAATCGCTCAAGCGCGCGCACATCCCGCCGATCGTGCGCGGCGAGATCCGCTGGTGCCAGGGCTACTCCGAGCCCGGCTCCGGTTCCGACCTGGCGAGCCTGCAGACGCGCGCGGTGGTCGACGGCGACGACTTCATCGTCAGCGGCCAGAAGGTGTGGACGTCGTACGCCGACCAAGCCGACTGGATGTTTCTGCTGGTGCGCACCGACCCCAACGCGCCGAAACACGAAGGCATCACGTTCCTGCTGATGGACATGACCAGCCCTGGCGTCAGCGTGAAGCCCATTTTGCTGATCAGCGGCTACTCGCCGTTCTGCGAGACGTTCCTCGACCACGTGCGCGTGCCGCGCGCGCAGGTGATGGGCGAGCTCAACAAGGGCTGGACAGTCGCCAAAGCGCTGCTCGGCCACGAGCGCACGATGATCGCCGACATCAGCAAGGGGTTCGGCGGCGAGAGCCGCGCGCGCTCGGCACGACAACTGGCGCGCGACTACGTCGGCGTACGCGACGGCGCATTGGCGGATGCCAGCCTGCGGCATCGCCTGGCGCAAACGGAGATGGACCAGCGCTGTCTCGACTGGACGCTGGCGCGCTCGCGCGACACCGCCAAGGCCGGCCATGCGCCCGGTGCCGAGACGTCGATCTTCAAGTACTACGGCACGGAGTTGAACAAGCGCCGCCGCGAGCTAATGGTGTCGATCCTCGGCCCGCAGGCGCTCGGTTGGGACGGCCCCGGCTTCGACGCCGAGGAGATCGAAGCGACGCGCGAATGGTTGCGCTCGCGCGCCAACTCGATCGAAGGCGGCACGTCCGAGATTCAGCTGAACATCATCGCCAAGCGCGTGCTGGGGCTGCCGGATTGACGGGCGCGGCCCCGCGCGCGCGCGGGCAACAGTCGCACACCCGCGCGCTGAGCAGATGAGCAGACAGACGAGGTCCTCATGCAATTCTCACTTTCCGACGAACAACAGCTGCTGCGCGATTCGGCGGCGGCATTCGTGCGCGACCACTCCTCGCTGAAGCGCATCCGCGCCTTGCGCGACAGCCAGGACGCGGACGGTTTCTCGCGCGACGTGTGGCGCGACATCGCCGCTCTGGGCTGGCTCGGCATTCCGTTCGCCGAGGCGGACGGCGGCCTCGGCCTGGGGATGAAAGAGCTGGCGTTGGTGCTCGAAGAGCTCGGCAGAGGGCTGTTGCCCGAGCCGCTGCTCTCCACCGTGCTGCTCGGCGGCGGCGCCATCCAACTCGCCGGCACGGCGGCGCAGCGCGCCGCAATCCTGCCGGCGCTGATCGCCGGCGAGCGTCTGTTGACGCTGGCCTGGCAGGAGGCGGGCAGTCGCTACAGCCACACGCGCATGCAAACGCACGCGACGCGCGCCGGCGACGGCTGGCGCCTGAGCGGTGCCAAGTGCCTGGTGCTCGACGCACACGTGGCCGATCAGCTGATCGTCAGCGCGCGCACCGGCGGCGCCGACGACGCGCGCGACGGCATCACGCTGTTCTTGATCGACCGGCAGGTCCCCGGGCTCACCGTCACGCGCCAGTCGACGCTCGACGGCCGCAACGCGGCGCTGGTGCATTTGGCTGACGTCGCCGCGTCGCCCGCCGCCGTCGTCGGCGCGGTCGACGGCGGCGCCGCGCTGCTCGACGCGATCATCGATCGCGCGACGGCGGGCCTCTGTGCCGACATGCTCGGCGGCATGCAGGCAGCGTTTGCGATGACCATCGACTATCTGAAGACGCGCCAGCAGTTCGGCGTGCCGATCGGCTCCTTCCAGGCGCTCAAGCACCGCGCCGCCAATCTGTTCACCGAGATCGAGTTGGCGCGCTCGGCTGTCATGGCAGCGGCGATGGCGCTCGACGAGCACCACGCGCAAGCGGCGCAGTTCGTCGCCGTCGCGAAAGCGCGCTGCTCGGATACCTACATGCTGGCGGCCAACGAGGGCGTGCAGATGCATGGCGGCATCGGCATGACCGACGAGCACGACATCGGCTTTTATCTGAAGCGCGCGCGCTCCGCCGAGCTCACCTTCGGCGACGCGGCCTTCCAGCGCGAGCGCTTCGCGGCGCTGGAAGGGTACTGAACGGCGCGCGGTCGCCGCCTCAGGCGCGGCGGCGCCACGCCAACAACCAGACGATTGCTGCCGCGACGACGCTCCAACCGAACACGTCGCCGACACGCGTGTACAGGGTCTCGATGTGCAGCGGGTGCACCTCGGCGCGCAGCGTCTCCGCAGTGAACATGCCGAGCCGGTCGAGGACGCGGCCGAACGGATCGATGACGCTGGTGACGCCGGCGTTGCCGACGCGCATGAAGTAGCGCCGGTTCTCGATGGCGCGCCACAGCGCGATCGCTTCGTGCTGGAACGGCGCCATCGAGTTGCCGAACCACGCGTCGTTGAAGATGGTCAGCAGCGCGTCGGCGCCGGCTTGCGTCATGGCGCGCGCGATCGACGCCGGCACATCTTCGTAACAAATCAGCGGCGCGACGCGCAGCTTGCCGGGAACGTCGAGCGTCACCATGTACTCGCCCGGCGTGAAGTGGCTGGTCTGCGGGCTCAGGTCGTAGACCCCGGGCAGGAGTGAGCCGCCCGGAATATACTCGCCGAACGGGATCAGCACGTGCTTGTCGTAGCGGCCGTATACCTGGCCGGCCCCGTCGATCAGGAACGCGCTGTTGAACATGCGCGGATCGCCGCCCTCGTCCGGATACTCGTAGGCGAGGCCACCGTAAATCAGCGGCGCCTGCGTGCCGGCGAACGGATGATGCTTGGCCGGCACGACGTCGGCGTCGGCCGGCATCCAGTGCTGCTCGACCGACTCGGGCCAGATCAGCACGTCGACGTTGCCTTCGAGCGGCTGCGACAGCTGGCGATACGTGTCGAGGTTGACGTCGAACAGCGTCACGTCGCCCTTCTCGTGAAAACCGATGTTGCCCTGGACCAGCCCGACGGTGACGCGCGGCGCCGCCTCGATGGCGCGCTGGATCTGCGGCATGCGCCAGGCGCCGTAGGCGATCAGCAGAGCCGCCGCGGCGACGGCCGCGCCCAACGCCGCCCAGCGCCGCGGCGTGCGCAGGGCCAACGCGATGCCGGCGCCGACCCAGACCATGACGAAGCTCAGCAGATACGGTCCGGCCAGGTCGCCGCTCTGCATCAGCAGCGGCACTTCCAGCTGGCTGTTCGCCATGTGCCAAGGAAAAAGGTTCGGATAGAGGAACTCCAGCGTCACCCACAAGACCGGCGCGGCGAGCCCGAGGGGCCCGAAGCGCAGGCGGTGAAAACCCCACGCGAACAGGACCAGCTCCATTGCCGAGAACAGCGACAGGCAGGCGTAGAAGAACAGCGCCAGCGCATAGGGAAACCCACCGAACACGTGGATCGTGTAGACGAGCCAATAGAAGGCCGGGATGTTGGTCGCGAGCCCGGCGATCAGTCCGATGCGCAGCGCCTCGCGCCGCGACGCCGCCTGATCGAGCGCCAACAGCAACGGCACGAAGGCGATCCACGCCAGCGGAAACGCGCCGAAATTCAGCCACGACGCGGCGATCATCGCGCCGCTGGCGAGCGGCGCGATGAGGCGCAGCCAGCGATTCAACGTGACCGCCAACGCCGCATTGGGCGTCAGCGATTTGGACTGCGTCGTCACGGCGTGGATTCGCCTACCGCGCCGCGCGCACGCCGAGATACGCCATGCGGTGCCGGCTCACGACGAACGCGGCGCACCGCGCCGGCGCCGCCCGCGACCCGCGCCGCCCGCCCCGTTGTCGCCACGCCCGCCGCCGGGCGCCGAACGCGGCCGGTCGGGACGCTGCGGCCGCGCGCGATGCGTCGGCGGCGCCGGCTTGACCAGCATGTCGTCTTCGACGTGCACCGACGGCAGGCGAAAGCCGATCAAGCTCTCGATCGGCTCGAGCGCTTCGACGTACGACTCGCAGGCCAGTGTGATCGCCTTGCCCGACGCACCGGCGCGCGCGGTACGGCCGATGCGGTGCACGTAGTCCTCGGGGTCTTGCGGCACGTCATAGTTGAACACGTGCGTCACACCGTCGATGTGCAGACCGCGCGACGCGACATCGGTCGCGATCAAGAACGGCAGCTCGCCGGCCTTGAACTCGCGCAGCACGCGCAAGCGCACGCGCTGGTGCAGGTCGCCGGTCAGCGCCGCGGCGTGATGGCCGTTGTCTTCGAGGCGATTGGCCAACCAATCCGCTTCGCGCTTGGTGTTGACGAAGCACAGCGTCCGCTCGGGATGCTCGCGCTGCAGCAGGCCGAGCAGCAGCGGCAACTTCTCATGGCGCCCGACGTGAAAGAGCTGGTGCTCGACCTTGTCCGCCGTCACCTTCTCGGGCTCGACCGCGACCTTCAACGGTTCGTTCATGTGCTCGTAGGCGAGCTCCATGACGTCCCAGTTGAGCGTCGCCGAGAACAGCATCGACTGGCGCTTGTCGAACGGCGGCAGGCGCCGCAGCATGAAGCGCAGGTCGGCGATGAAGCCCATGTCGAACATGCGGTCGGCTTCGTCGATGACCAGGACTTCGATGTGCTTGAACGAGTAGACGCGCTGCTTGAAGTAGTCGATCAAGCGGCCCGGCGTGCCGATCAGGACGTCGATGCCCTCGCGCAGCGTCTCGCGCTGCTTGGCGTAGTCGACGCCGCCATACACGGCGTGGAACGTCAGCCCGGTGAACTCGCCGATCGCTTGCGCGTCATGCAGGATCTGCACGACCAGCTCGCGCGTCGGCGCGATGATCAGGGCGCGCGGGCCGTCGGTGCGCTCCGCATGCTTGAGCAGGCGCGTGAAGACGGTGATCAAAAACGCCGCCGTCTTGCCGGTCCCGGTTTGCGCCTGACCGGCGACGTCTTTGCCGGACAATGAAATCGGCAGCGACTTCGCCTGAATCGGCGTGCAGGCCTCGAACCCCACCGCCTCGATGCCGCGCATCACCGGCTCGGCGATGGGCAGCGAGCTGAAGGCGATGGGATGATCAGGCGCGGGCATGCGGGCCGGAAGCTACAGGACCGAGCGCCAGCGGCTCAAGCCCGCGCGTGGAACGCTCAGCGCGACGGAATGGCGCGCATGGCGCCGAGCATCTGTTGCGGTCCGACATAGCCGACCAGGCGCTGCGCCTCGCCGCCGGCCGGATCGAAGAGAATAACCGTCGGCACGCCCTTGATCGCATACGCGTCGGTGAGCGCCGTCGTCGCATCGGTCTCAGCCGTGAGATCCGCCTTCACCATGCGGAAGCGATCGGCCTCGCGTACGACGTCCGGATGCGCGTAGGTCGTCGTCTCCATCTCGCGACACGGGATGCACCATTCGGCGCCGAACTCCAGCAACACCGGGCGCGCACCGTCGTGCCGCGCGGCGGTCCACTGCTCGACCGGCTCCCAGGCAATCGCGGCGCGCGCCGCGTCGGCGGGGCGCACCAGCCAGAACGCCAGGCCCAACATGGCCACGCCGAAGCTCGCCTTGACCGCCGGGAAGCCGCGCAAGGCGCGGCCGGCGCGATCGATGAAGCCGAGAAAGATGCCCGACAGCGCGATCGCCGCCGGCAGAAACCAGTGCTTGAGCGGCGACGGCAGCACCGGCGCAACATAATACGCGGCCATACAGAGCAGCACGCAGCCGAAGACGTGCTCGGTCCACAGCAGCCATTCGCCCGAGCGCGGCAGCGTGCCGAGCGAGCCGGCGGCCATGGCCAGCACGAGGTACGGCACCCCCATGCCGAGCGCCAGGCTGAAGAACATCAAGAAGCCGAGCGACGCACTCTGCGTGCTGCCGACGAAGAGCAACAAGCCGACGACGATCGGCCCGACGCACGGCGCGGCGACGATGCCCATCGTCAAGCCCATGAACACCGCACCGGCCGCGCCGCTGGCGCTGCCGCCGGCCCAGCGCAGCACGGCTGCCGGCGGCTGCAGTTGGTAGAAGCCGAAGCTCGCCAGCGCCAAGGCGATCATCAGCCCGGCGATGCCAATCAGCACCAAGGGCTTTTGCAGTGCCGCGCCGAAGACGCCGCCGGACAAGGCCGCGACCACACCGAGGGCGGAGAACGACGCCGCGAGGCCGACGACGTAGAGCGTCGCCAACCACGCGCTGCGACCGCGGCTGCGCGCCTGGCCGCCGAAGTACGCCAGCGTGACCGAGATCAGCGGATACACGCACGGCGTCAGATTGAGCCCGAGGCCGAGCACCGCCACGGCAATCAAGGTGAGGAAGATCCCGTGTTGCGCGATGAGACCGGCAAACAGCGTCGCGCCGCCGCCGGAGGTCGACGCGGCAAATAGCGAGCCGAAGCCGCTCGGCGCTGCGGCGCCGGAGACCGGGCCGTTGCGGACCGGCAGATCGAACGACGCCTTCACGCTCGTCGGCGGTAGGCAGGTGGAGTCGTCGCACGCCTGGGCGCGCAGGACCGCTTCGAGGCGCAGCGACGATTCCGTGAAGCCGCTCGGTACGCTCACTGACGCGGTCAGCGGAATGCTGCCTTCGTACACCAGCAGCTGGCTGTTGCCGGCAAAGGCAAAGGTTTTCGTCTGCGGCGCCGGATAGACGACCTCCGTGGCGCTGGCGCCGGACGGCAGGGTGAGGGTCAACGCGGTCGGCACCAGAAACGGCTGATTGGGCTGATGCGCATTGATGTGCCAGCCCGCTGCGATGGTCGCTGTGACCGTGAGCGCCGTGCTGCCGCCCGGGGCGACTGCGTCGGGCACCGCAGCGATGGAGAGCGCCACCTTCGGATCGGTGGCAGCGGCGCGGCCAGCGGTGCAGAGCGTGAGGAGTAACGCGGCCCAATGGGCCCATCGGCGAGGCATGATGCTCGGCGATGGAAGCATGGGGTCCGGGCGGTTGCAAATACGCAGCGGCGCAGATACTCGCGCTGCGGTCATGCGCTCGCGACTCGCCGCTGTCATCGCCCTGCTGCTCGCCACCGCCGTCCCGCTGCGCGCCGAGTGGCTCGCCCCATTGATCGCCGAAACCGCGCAAACCATCGGCGGCGGCAAAGCACAGTTCGGCATGGGTGCGACCTACCTGAACGATGCGCGCTTCCCGGCCTTCACGCCGCGCGGCGACATCAAATGGCAGAGCCTCACGGCCGTTCCGCAGCTCGCCTTCCGCATCGCGCCGGCCGACGTGGTGGAGATTCAAGCCAGCTACGAGTTCCTCGATATCGACGAAAACACCATCAGCGGCGGCAAGACGTCAAACTACGGCGGCGGCGATGCGCGCTTGTTCACCAAGATCTGGGCTTCGAACGAGCGTACGTGGCTGCCGGCGACCGGCGTACAGTTCGGCGTCAAGCTGCCGAACGCCAACCAGGCTGACCATCTCGGTACGGACGAGACCGATTTCATAATCAGCCTGCTGGCGACCAAGAGCTTCGGCGAGTGGACGACCAATTTGAATCTCGGCCTCACGCTGCTCGGCAACCCGGGCTTTGGCGGGACGCGCCCGGAAGGACAGGACGACCTGTTCACGTGGGATCTCGCCGGCGTCTCACCACGCCTCGGCGATGCGCCGGCCGACGGCTGGGGCATTCGCGGCCTGCTGGAGTTCGACGGCGCCACCGGCTCGCGCTTCGACAACGATTTCGCCGAGGTGCGCGGCGGACCGCAGGTCAGTTGGGGCGGTTGGACGTTCTTCTTCGGCGCCAGCGGCAATCTGCAGGGCGCCGCGGCGCGCTACGGTCTGAGCGGCGGCGCCTTCTATACCTTCGAGCTCGAACGCGTCGCCGCGCTCTTCGACTGAGCGCGCCGCGCCGCGCTGCTGGCCAGCGGACGGCGGGGACGCGTGCGGCGCGTCTTCGGCGGCGCGAGCCGAATCGGTACGCACTCGACGATCTCCAGGCCGTACCCCGGCAAGCTCACCATGCGACGCGGATAATTGGTGATCAGCCGAATCTTGCCGAGGCCGAGATCGCGCAGGATCTGCGCGCCGACGCCGTACTCGCGGAAATCCATGGCGCGATTGGCCGGATCGGTGCTCGGTCGGCGCGCCGTTTCGCGCGGGCGCGTGCGATCGAGCAACTCCACGCCCTGTGCGTCGCGCCGCAGGTAGAGGATGACGCCGCGCCCGGCCTTGGCGATCATCTGCATCGAGCGCCGCAGCAGCGCCGACGTATCGCGATCGGCCGAGCCGAACACGTCGCCGGGCAGATACTCGGCGTGCGCGCGCACCAGAATCGGCACGTTGGGTGTGATCTTGCCGCGCACCAGCGCCAAATGCTCGCCGTCGTCGACGTCGGTCGTGTAGACGTAGGCGGTCATCGGCCCGCCCCACCGCGTCGGCACCACCGCCTCGGCGACGCGATGCACCAGCGAGTCATGGCGCAGGCGATACTGAATCAGGTCGGCGATCGTACAGATCTTGAGCGCATGGCGCGCGGCGAACCGCTCGAGGTCCGGCAGGCGCGACATACTGCCATCCTCGTTCATGATCTCACAGATCACCGAGCCCGCGGGCAGCCCGGCGAGGCGCGCCAGATCGACGCCACCCTCCGTCTGCCCCGTCCGCACCAGCACGCCGCCGCGGCGCGCGCGCAAAGGAAACACGTGACCGGGAATGACGATGTCCGGCGGGCCGGCGTCGGCGCGCATGGCCGTTTCGACCGTCACGGCGCGGTCATGCGCCGAAACGCCGTGGCCGATGCCGTGCCGTGCGTCGATCGAGGCGGTGAACGCCGTGCCGAGCGGCGCGCGGTTGTCGCTCACCATCATCGACAACCCGAGTTGCTGGATGCGTTCCTCGCTCATCGCCAAGCAAATCAGCCCGCGCCCGTACTTGGCCATGAAGTTGATCGCTGCCGGAGTCACCTTGCTGGCCGCCAAGCACAGATCGCCTTCGTTCTCGCGCTGCTCGTCGTCCATCAAGATCACCATCTTGCCGGCTTTGATGTCGGCGACGGCGTCCTCGATGGGGCTGATCTGCCGGGGACGCTTCGGCGACGCCCGGAACGTGGTGAACATAGCTCGCTAGCTATAGCGCGCCGCGTGGGGGACGCGGAAGGGTCGTGCGGCTCACCGGCTGCGTCGCTTCGCCGCCATGGCCGACGGGGGTTTCGCCGCCGCCTTGGCGACCTTGCGCGGTTTTGCCGCCGCCGATTTGCGCGCCCGGAACTCGGCCACCCAACCGGGCCGCTCCTCTTGCTGGCGCGGGTTGAACGCCAACGCTCCCGGCGCCACGTCGTGCCGCACGGTGCTGGCCGTCGCCAGGTAGGCGTCGTCGCCGATGGTCAGCGGCGCTACCAGCGTGCTGTCACTGCCCACCTGTACGCGATCGCCGATCACCGTGCGGGACTTGGTGAATCCGTCGTAGTTGCAGGTGATCGTCCCGGCCCCGATGTTGGTCTCGCTGCCGATCTCGGCGTCGCCGAGATAGGCGAGATGATTCGCCTTGGTGCCGCGGCCGAGGCGCGCGTTCTTGGTCTCGACGAAGTCGCCGATATGCACGTGGTCGGCGAGTCGCGTGGCGGGTCGCAGGTGAGCGAACGGGCCGATTTGACAGTGCGCGCCGATTTCCGCCTCGCTCAGCACGACGCCGAACTTGAGGTGCACGTCGTCGCCGACGGTCGAATCGGTCAGATAAGCAGAGCCGTCGACGCGGCAGCGCGCGCCGATCGCCGTCCGCCCGCGCAGATGCGTGTTGGGGCCGATCACCGTATCGGCACCGATGGTCACGTCGGGGCCGATGTAGGTCGTCGCGGGGTCGTCGAGCGTCACCCCTTCGGCCATCCACCGCGCCGCGATCTGCGCTCGCACCGTGCGCTCGACGGCGGCGAGCTCGGCGCGCGAATTGATTTGCGCCACCTCGGCGACGTCGACGGTAACGTCTGCCACCGACACCCCCGCCGCCACGGCCCCGGCGACGATATCGGTCAGATAGATCTCGCGTTGCGCGTTGTTCGGCGTCACCTTGTGCAACAGTTTGAACAGCAAGGCGGCGCGCACGCAGTACACGCCGACGTTGACCTCGCCAATGGCGGCTTGCTGCGGCGAGGCATCGCGTTGCTCGACGATGCCGCAAACGCGGCCATCACGGCGCACGATACGCCCCCAGCCGAGCGGATCGTCGACCCGCGCAGTGAGAAGCGACAGACCGCTGCCGCCCTTGCGATGCGCGGTCAATAGGCGCCGCAGCGTGTCGGCGCGCAACAACGGCAGATCGCCGTACAAGAGCAGTACGCTGCCGTCGAAGCGACGCAGGGCCCGTTCGGCGGCCAACACGGCGTGGCCGGTACCGCGCGGCTGCTCCTGGATCGCGAAGCTGATGTCGGAGCCGCACGTCGCCCGCAGCTCAGCGGACTGCGGACCGACGACGGCGACGATCGGATCGGCGGCGAGATCCCGCAGGCTGCTCAGCACCCACTGGATGATCGGCCGGCCGCCGAGCGGATGGACCAGCTTCGACCGCGCCGAGCGAAAACGCGTGCTGCGGCCCGCGGCGAGCACCACCGCGCCGATCGCGCTGCGGCTCACACGTCCTCGACGCGCCGATAGGCGTGCCGAAAGTGCAGCAGCGGCTGCCCTTCACAGAACGCAGCGGATTCGATCTGGCCGACGTAAATGGTGTGATCGCCGCCCTCATAGCGATGCACGATGCGGCACTCGACGTGTCCGATCGTCCCTTCGAGAATCGGCGTACCGAGCTCGCCGCGCCGCCATGGCGTGGCGCCGAACTTGTCGCCGCCGTGCTTGGCGAAACGCTGCGAGATGTCGCGCTGCTCCAGCGCGAGAAAGTTGACCGCGAAGATTCCCGCCGGATCGAAGTGCTCGTAGGTCTCGGCTTGTTTGTCGATGCACACCAAGGCGAGCGGCGGCTCGAGCGAGACCGAGCTGAACGCCGTAGCCGTCAGCCCATGCGGCGCATGGGCTCGGTCCACGGTGGTCACGACGGTGACCCCGGCGGCGAAATGGCTCAGCACCTGGCGAAAATGGTCCTTGTCGATCGGCATCTGTACCTGTCGTCCCGCCATCCACGCCGGAACGTGGAGTGTCACATCATCTGATTCCGTGCGATAAGGCAAGAAAGTGGGAGGGGGATGCGCAGTATCGGTGGGTGGCGCACGGTGCGCGCCGCCGCAGCATTGTGGTCGGCGCTCGTCTGCGTCCCCGTGGTGGCTCAGATCGAGCCGCGCAGTGCGCTCGAGCCGCCTGATCTGCTGGAAATGGTCGGACACCCCGGCAAGGCATTCCCCGGTGAGACCGGCGGCTGGGAACTGACGCTCGGAGATCGCTACAAGAACCGCACGTTCCACTTCCACCTATTTCGCATGCGCATTCTAAACAGTGGCCGGTTGCCGATGGACATATTGCAGGCGGTTGAGCCCTATCGTCCCAACTTCTTCCTGTTTCCCCAACAGCCGGCACAGATGGAAGCCATCGAGACTGCGGCAGCGCCACGCGATCAGCTCACGATCACGGGGTATCGGCGGCGCGGCTCGCGCAATCTCCTACTCACCAAGGTCGAAATCGCCCCGCTCAGCACGCCCGCAGCCAAGGACCCGACAGCACCGTGACCCAGGTGCTTTGTTTACGGCAACGCGCACCACATCCGACCAGACACATTTTTTATTGACGCTATGTGCCTCATTTTATATTGGCCAGGCACCGCTGTGCCCATGGCGCGCGACTCGCTTGGCCGTGCGACGCACCTCCGATGCGGATCGCGCGCCGCAGCATCTTCCTTTGATCTGCCGAATAGGTGACTTTTATGACTCGTACGCGCTTCCGCCTCGCCGCCCTTCCGACCCTGGCCTTTGCAATAGTGGTCGCCGCAACCGGTCTGGTCTCGGCGCAGGAGCGCGGGTTCGTCACCAATAACGGCGGCAGCAATGTGCTGGTCTTTGCGCCCACGCCTTCTCCGAGCTTCACCTCGATCGAGGTTTCACCGACCCCGGCGCAACCGATCGCCGTCGCCGTCGAGCCCAGTGGGGCGTTTGCGTATGTGGTCAACGTCCTCACCGGCCGTATTTCGGTGATCGACACCATGCTCGACACGGAGGTCGACTCGATTCAGGTGGGCACCCTGCCCGACAGCATCGCCATTACGCCGGATGGTACACAGGCCTACGTCACCAACCGCGGCTCCGGCACCGTCTCGGTGATCGATCTGGCCAGCCGGCTGGTCGTTCAGACGATTCCAATGCCCAGCCAACCGCGCGGTCTGGCGATCAGCCCAGACGGGTCAGTGGTGTACGTCACGCGCAGCAGTTCGAGCCCCGGACGCGTGCGAGTCATTCAGCGCGTCAATCCGCCGCCGACGCCGGTCGAGATCGATGTCGGCACGGTGCCGTACGACGTGGCATTTTCGCCGGATGGCAAGGTGGCGTACGTCGTAAACTTCAGCTCCGGCACGCTGTCGGTCATCGATGCGCACGCCAATCCGCCCAGCGTCATCCACACCGTCCCGGTGGGAAGCTCGCCGCTTGCCGTGGCGTTCCTGCCCGACGGCAGCAAGGCCTACGTCGTCCGTCAGACATCGCCGGGAACGGTCACACCGATCGACGTTCCGGCAGATCCTCTCGATCCGCCGATCGCTCTGCCGAGCATCACGGTCGGCACACTGCCGTTCGATTTGGCTCCGACCCTCGACGGTAGCGAGATCTACGTGACCAACTCGCAGAGCAAAACGCTCTCGGTCATCAACACGAGCACTGATCTCGTGAGCCAAACCATCACGTTGTCGATCAACCCGCGCGGCATCGCCATCGCAGACATTGGCGGCGTGAATACGCCGACCCCGACCGCCACGCCGACTGCGACGCCAATTCCGGCTACCAACACGGCGACCGCGACGGGGACCCCGACTCCGAGCGCATCCGCGAGCGCATCCGCGACTGCCACCGCCACGCCGACAGCGACGCGGACACCGACCGCAACCAATACAGCCGTGAATACCGCCTCGGCGACCGCGACCAATACAGCCGTGAATACCGCCTCGGCAACCGCGACCCATACCGACACACCCATTCCGATCCCTACGTCGACGAATACGCCGACACAGACATCGACCGCGACGGATACCGCCACCAGCGTCGCGACGGCGACGGACACCCCGACCGGTATCCCGACCGGTACGGCGACGGCCACGTCGACCGAAACGCCGACGGGCGAGGCGACAGCGACCGACACGCCGACCGGCCTGCCCACCGGCACTGCCACGGCAACCGAGACGCCGAGCAGCACGCCGACGCCTGAAGACACGCACACGGTCACCCCGACTATCACCGATACGCCGACTCAAGCCGCGACCGCGACGGACACGCCCACCGGTCTGCCGACGGGTACCGCCACCGCAACAGCAACCGACACCCCGACATCGCAGGGAACGGCGACCGATACGCCGACCCAGGAGGCCACCGCGACCGACACGCCAACCGGTATCCCCACCGGCACGGCGACAGCCACGGCCACGGATACCCCGACCGCGACCGATACGCCGACTGGCGTTCCAACCGGCACCGCCACCGCTACGGCGACCGACACTCCGACGTCAGAGGCGACCGCAACAGCAACCGACACGCCGACGTCGGAGGCACCGGCGACAGCCACCGATACGCCGACTGAAGTGGCCACCGCGACCGATACGCCGACTGGCGTGCCGACCGGAACGGCAACGGCCACCGCAACCGATACCCCGACCGGCGTGCCGACCGGAACGGCCACCGCCACGGCCACTTCGACACCGACGTTTACTGCCACACCGCAAAACACGGCCGCGGCCACGGCGACGGCGACGGCGACCTCTACGGGAACGCGCGTGGCGACCAGCACTGCGACTTCGACCTTCACGTCGACACCGCTGGCAACCAGCACGAGCACGTCTTCCGTAACGCGGACGCCGACGAGCACGTCGACGCGCGTCGTCACCGCGACCACCACGGCAAGCGCGACGGCAACGGTCACGAGCACCGCCACATCTACAGCCGCGACTACGGCGACGAACACCGCCACCCGCACCGCAACCGCAACGGCAACGGCGACGAAGACGCGGCCGGTCGACGGCGGCTGCGCAGTGGACCCGAGTGCAACCCCGAATGCCGCGAGCCTGTTGTGGCTGGCTGGCCCGGCGCTGCTCATCTGGCGGCGACGCCGGTCGTAAGAAACCGTGAACGGAAGGCAGAGGGCCCCGCAACCTCTCTCTGCCTTCCGTCGCAGCTTCGCCTTTCCGCGCGCGCGGACGGCGTCCGGTGAGGCGAAGCCCGGCCCGTGTCTCGCGACAAAGTCGCCCGGCGAAGGGTAGCTACCTGAGCGTAGGCCCTAAAAGTTCAAACCTGAATCCGCCAGAAACGTTCCACAGATGAACCCAGATCCCCGCCCAATCGGCCCCTCTCGCGAGGGCGCAGATGCCCGCCTCCGCAAATCCCTCTCGGGCACGGGGCGGCAAAGATTGTCGGCTGCCGACTGCGCCGCGCCTGGATCTGTGTCTTCTCGATGAGGAGCGATTGGGCGGGGATCTGAACTCATCTCTGGACTCCGAACTGCCGGGCCGGCGCTGTCAGGTGCAAGGCCGGCCACGCACACAGGCTCCCGTGAAGCCGCAGGAGCGGTCGTTCGACGCCGGCCGCCACATCATCGGGGCTTACCAGGACTTGGTTCACGCTTTGCCTACGCAATGCGTACGGCGCTCACCCTTCAGTGTCTTACCCGGCGGCCGGAAACTGATCGCCGACAGCTGAACGCATTTATCTGGCGCGCTCGTGATTCGATCCCTGCACGCACCGATCGGCCAGGAGGTGGATCTCGGTTGGGTCCGTCTCAGCCCGGACCTGATCCGGCGCTACCACGCGGCGATGTTTGGCCACGACGGCGGCAATACCGCCGACCTTCCGCTTGGCCTGGCCTTGACCCTGCGTGGCGGACCACGACCGACAGTCGAGCCGGACGCGAATACGGTCAGCGTCCATGCTGGTCACGCCCTGCAGGTGCATGCGGCGCTGGCGCTGGGCGCGCACTATCGCGTACGCGGTCGCATCGCGACAGTCTGCGAGAAGACTGGGCGCAGCGGGTTGCTCACCGTCATTACGCGAACAGCCTCGCTCCGGGATGTCAGAGGCGATCTGGCGGTCGAGGTCGAAGACCAACAGATCGTCAGACGGATCGGTACGAGCCCGGCTCAGGCACCCGATGAGCGGCCGTCGTCGCCGATCGACCGGCCACCAATGCCGCTGCCACCTCAAATCGACATCGGCGTGATGATCGGCGTCGAGCACCGCATGGCCCCCGATCCGAGTATGGTGCGGCAATACGCGACGCTTCTTGCGGAGCGGGAACCGATGTTTCTTGATTCGACCGCCGCTCAAGGTCTCGGCTTCGCCGGTGTCATCGTACCGGGCCCCATGCAGGCCGCACTGATGGAGCGAATGCTCCGAAGTCGCTTAGCCGAGTGGCGCCTCGTCCAAATGAGCTTCAGCTTTCGCATCTCGGTGTACGCCGGAGAAGCGATCGAGATGAGCGGATTGGTCACCGACCGCGCCACAGCGCAGGGCATCGAACGCCTCGCACTCGACGTCTGGATCGACAACGCCAACGGAGAACGCGCAGCCGTCGGCTCTGCCCGATTGCTTCGCGACCTCAAGGCCCAGTCGTAGCCATACTGACAGTCGATTGGCCCACGGCTCGGCGCTGTGAGCATCGCGGCTCGCTGCCTTTGTCCAATCGCCCAACGCGACAGGCGCGAGTGCAGTCGGAAAGCCGTCTCCATCCTAGGGGATCCGACTAGTCGTCGGTCGACCGCATACGAGGCCTTCGCTCCTCAGACGCGCAAAAAAAAGGGCTCCCGGTTTCCCGGGAGCCCTTGATGCGTGCGGCTCTAGACCTATGCGCCGATGCGACCCAGGCGGCGCAGCGCCCAGAGGAGGCCAATGCTCAGACCGCCGATCATCAGCAAGCCGCTCGGGCTAGCCGGTGATGGGACGACAGGAATCGGCGGACGCGTGCGCGTTGCCGTCGCCGTACGCGTCGGAGTTGCCGTCGGCGTCGCCGTCGGGGTCTCGGTCGGCGTCGCTGTCGGCGTATTCGTCGGCGTGAACGTCGGCGTCGCCGTCGGCGTGTTGGTCGGCGTATTGGTCGGTGTGTTGGTCGGCGTATTGGTCGGCGTCGCCGTCGGCGTATTGGTCGGGGTCGCCGTCGGCGTATGAGTTGGCGTATTGGTCGGCGTCGCCGTCGGCGTATTCGTCGGCGTAAACGTCGGCGTCGCCGTCGGTGTATTCGTCGGGGTGTTGGTCGGCGTGTTCGTCGGCGTGGCCGTCGGCGTATTCGTCGGCGTGTTGGTCGGCGTGGCCGTCGGCGTGGCCGTCGGCGTGTTCGTCGGCGTGTTGGTATTCGTCGGCGTGTTGGTCGGCGTGGAGGTCGGCGTCGACGTCGGCGTGTTGGTCGGCGTGTTGGTCGGTGTCGGTGTCGGCAGAGGCGGAGCCGGTTGGCTGTCGCTGCGACCGCTCGAGCTCACGATCGAATTGGGGTTCGCGCAGTTCGGGTTGTTGACCGTGTCGGTCGAAATGCCGAACCCGCCGGCCGCAACCGTAAATCCGAGCTGACCCAGCGAGCCGTCATAGACGAAGACGACGATGTCGTTGATGCCGAGCGTGAACCCGTCGGTCGGCTGGGGGTTGCAGACCAGCGAGTCAACCGTCGGCGACGAGGTGCACTGCGGAGGATCGCCAGTCGTCGGCAGACCGAACCCGAACGTGTTGTATTCACCTTGTGCACCGCCGCAGGTCGCGTTGACGTCGGTGGCGATGCACGCCGCCGGAATCCCACCGCTGTTGGAGTTGAGTCCGACCAAGCTCTGAACGTTCGGCTGTCCGGTGCAGTCGAAGCTGCTGCCGCACACGTTCTTTGCAGTACCGCCCGTGCCCACCTGCACGCGGCCGCCGAACGTATTGTTGAACGTGATCATCGAGGGATCGCCGGTAAAGATCGCGGTTCGAGTAATCGTACCGTACGGCTGCAACGCCATACCCGGGAACACGACGCCGCCGATGGCGGACGTTGGATCGCCGGACGAGTTACCGGGGGTCGAGCAGCCGGTACCACCGGCGATCGATCCGGCGACACTGGTGATACGCAGATTCTCAGCACCGCCGCCGAGCGACTGCGCATAGATAATCTCGTAGGTCGTGCCGTCGGCTGCGCGCTTCTCCTGGAAGCCAATCTGAGCGCGGGCAGTTCCGGCACCCGCCACCACCAGCCCAACAAGCGCGAACCCTACCCACCTGGCCAGGGACCGCCGTGCTCCACTCTGCAACATCGTTCGGCTCTCCATCCTCTCGACCATCAGGCGTCCGGTTTCGCGCGGGTGATACACGCAGAAACTTTTCCCGTCAACCTAAAATTGGCGGCCCGGCAAAGCGCCTTACGCGTTCTGCCGGGCCGTCATTCAAACTATGAATCCGCCGTTTACCGCGTCTTACCCATGCGGCGCAGGGCCCACAGCAACCCGCCACCCAGGCCGAACACCATCACCAAGCCAGCCGGGCTGGTCGGCGACGGCACCACCGGAATCGGCGGACGCGTGTTGGTCGGCGGCGGCGTATTCGTCGGCGTCGGCGTATTCGTCCGCGTGTTGCTCGGCGTCGCGGTGTTGGTCGCCGTAAAGGTCGGCGTCGCCGTGAAGGTCGACGTCGGCGTATTCGTGTTGGTCGGCGTGTTCGTCGGCGTCAGCGTGAAGGTCGCCGTGACGGTGGCCGTGCTCGTCGGCGTTGGAGAAGGCGGCGGCGGCGCCGGCTGGCTGTCGCTGCGGCCACTTGAGCTGACGACCGACGGTGGATTCATGCATCCCGGATTGTTGACGGTATCGGTCGAGATGCCGAAACCGCCGGCAGCGACGGTGAAGCCGAGGCTCGCCAAATTGCCGCCGTAAACAAACACGACGATCTGGTTGTCGCCCAACGTGAAGCCGTCCGCCGGCTGTGCCGCGCACACTGTCGTGTTGACGGTCACCGACGAAGAGCTGGTGCACACCGGCGGACTGCCGGTGGCGGGGACACCGAAGGCGAAGGTGTTGAAGTCGCTTCCGCCCCCGCATCCTGCCGTTAGGTCGTTTGCTGTGCCGGCGATGCAGGCCGCAGGAATCCCACCCGTCGCCGAGTCGAGACCGACCAGCGTCGCTACATTGGGCTGGCCAGTGCAGTCGAACGCGGCGCCGCAAACGTTCTGTGCACCGCCCCCGGTGCCGATCTGAACACGGCCGCCGAAGGTGCTGTTGAACGAAACCGTCGAAGGATCGCCGTTGAGAATGATGGTACGGCTGATCAGGTTGTACGGCTGCAGCGACATGCCGGGAGACACGACGCCGCCGATCGCGGAGATCGCATCGCCGGACATGTTACCCGGAGTCGAGCAACCGGTGCCGCCGGCAATCGAGCCGGCCACCGTCGTGATTCGCAGATTCTCCGCACCGCCGCCGAGCTCAGAAGCGGAGAGCACCTCGTACGTAGTGCCGTCAGCAGCGCGGTACTCAGTGAAGCCGATCTGCGCTTGTGCTGCGGCAGCCATTGCTGCCGACAGACCCAACGCCGCCAGCACCACACGGACTGAACTCTTCATCACGCTCATAAGATCTCCACCTCCAGTCGCCACGCTCGGCGCGCGGGAACGTTTGCCCGAACGACCGCGAAGCGCTTACCATCGGCAGACTCAAGCTGTCAAGTACAAACGTGCGCCCGGCGCCTCTACCAAGAATCGTTGGCAGCGCCTGCCTCAGGGGCACAGTACGGCCTTGGGCTGGTCCCCGAACCACTGACTGCCCAATCGCAAGTTCGCGCGCTAATTATTTTGCCCTTCCATGCAGGAAAGCTTCCTAATCACCCATCTCCGGCAGGCAGTGGGGACACGGGCCGGCTTCGGGTGGGCGCGCTGAGTGCGTGAGAACGCCGACTATCCGCGCTTTTTCGGCACGGGCGCGCCGGTGGCTCGTCTGCGAAGTGACGCTTGCGGGCGGCCTCAACGAGACTTTCGACGGCACAAAAGTGGCACTTGTGCAGTACAGAATTGGCGATGACTTGCGATTGCGTTTGCGGCCACTTGCGTTGGGACCGCTCACTCCAGTATGCGCACGCCGGGTTGTCTCGGGGTTGGGAAAGCGGGGCGGTGGCACGGTGCGTGCTCCGAAACGTTGCCATACGGGGGCACATCCGGTGGTGGAGCAAGACAATCGCAGAATGGGGTCGAGTCTGACCCCGGGTTCAAATAACGGCCGCTCAATTCTCCGAGCGATCGCGTCGGCCTTTTTGCTGCTTCTCCTCTGCCCAGTCCCACGCACGTTCGGCGGCGTGATCAACACCTACGCCGGAGGCGGCAACGGTGATGGCGCTGCGTCGTACGACGCTATTCTCGACCCGCGCGGTATGGTCGCAGTGGGTTCGCCCAACTCTCCCGATCTCTATATCTGCGACGGTCGCAACCATCGTGTGCGGCGCGTCGATGGAGACACTGGCCTGATCGAGACCATCGCCGGTACTGGCGACAGCGGTTTCGCCGGCGACGGGGGCAGCGCAGTCAACGCGCGTCTCAATCTTCCGCTGGACGTTGCGGTGGACAGCGCCGGCAACGTGTACATCGCCGACATGAGCAACAACCGCATCCGCAAGGTGACGCCGAATGGCCAGATCTCGACCTACGCGGGCAACGGGAATCTGAGTTACAGCGGCGACGGCGGGCTCGCCACGCAAGCGGCGATCAACAATCCGTACGGCGTGACCATCGGTCCGGACGGCTATCTGTATATTGCCGACTTCGGCAACAACCGCATTCGCAAGGTCGGTCCTCCGGGTTGCGTGCCTTCAACGTGCGTCATCACCACCGCCGTCGGCAGCGGCGACTACGGTTACGCCGACGGTCCCGCAGCAACCGCGGTGCTGCGCCAGCCGGCCGACATGGCCTTCGACAGCAACGGCAACATGCTGATCGCCGACTGGGGCAATCATCGCATTCGAAAAGTCAGCAACGGTCTCGTCACCACGTTGGCCGGCGGCGGCATCATCGTGAACGGCTCGCTCGGCGACGGTGGCCCGGCCCTGCAAGGCGTTCTCCGCTATCCGATCCAGATCGACGTCGACAGCTCGAACAATATCTATATTGCCGACAGCCTGCATCGAACGATCCGAATGGTGACCACGTCGCCGCTCGGCATTCCATTGATCTATACCGTCGCCGGCACCGGCAATGCTGGCAGCGCCGGTGACGGCGGCCCGGCGACGCGCGCCGATATGGACTCGACCTCGGGTATCGCGGTGACCGCACCGGGCTCATTTTTCGTAGGCGCTACCGCCGATTTGGCGCGCTCGCAGTACAATCGCGTCCGACGAGTCATCGACGGGACGATCTATCCGTGGACGGGCGGCGGCTTGAGCGAGGGTGGCGCGGCCTACGACGCCTTGATCGATCCGCGGGGCGCGGTCGCGGTGACCGGCCAGGGCCAGACGCCCGACGTGTACTTCGCCGACGGCGTCAACAACATCGTGCGGATGATCGACGGCGCCACCGCAACGATCACGACAATCGCCGGCACTGCCATCGCGGGCTACTCCGGTGACGGCGGCGCAGCGACACTGGCGCAATTGAAATCGCCGCTCGACGTCGCCGTCGACGCGGCCGGAAACGTCTATATCGCCGACACGTCCAACAACGTCATTCGGCGCGTCACGCCGAAGGGAATCATCTCGACGGTCGCCGGCAACGGCACCCGCGGATTTTCCGGCGACGGCGGCCGCGCAACTTCGGCGCAGTTCGCCTCCCCCACCGGTATCGGCATCGACCGCAACGGACGCCTGTATATCGCCGACAATGAGAATCAGCGCGTCCGCATGGTGAACAGCGACGGCATCATTTCCACGATTGCGGGCAACGGGGATGCGAACTTCGCCGGCGACAATGGGCCCGCCACGCAAGCGTCGCTGCGCAACCCGGATGACGTTGCGGTGGCCGATGACGGCACCATCTTCATCGCCGACACGTGGAACCATCGCATTCGGCGCATCGACGCGAACGGCATCATCACCACGTACGCGGGCTATCCGGGCGGCATCCAGACCGGCTTCGGCGGCGACGGCTCGGTGGCGACAGACTTCGCGGTGAAGCTCTACGCGCCGACGATGCTCAGTGTCGACAAGACTGGCCGGCTGTTTTTCGCCGACTCAAAGAACTACCGCGTTCGGACTGTCGATCCGACGACGCACATCATCTCAACGGTGGCCGGCAACGGCACCGCGAGCTACGGCGGAGACGGAAAATCCGCGACGTCGGCGTCGTTCAGTGAGCCTACGGGCGTCGCGGTCGACCCCTACGCGCAAGAGCTGTTCATCAGCGCGAACAACGATGGCCGCATCCGTATCGTCGACCTGGATCTGGGCGGCCCGCCGCCGCCGCCGCCGACTCCGACTCCGACGTTGACGGCGACCGCGATTCCGCCGACCGCAACCCGAACTCCGACGACGATTCCAGGAACGGCAACGCGCACGCCGACGACGAACAACCAGACGGCATCCATTCTCGGCACCATCAACTACTACGCCGGCTCACAGTCCGCCGTGTCTGCGGTGGATGTCGATCTCAGCGGTTCGGCCGCGACGGTGCAAACCAATAGCCGCGGCGACTATGCGGCAACGAATCTCCAAGCCGGAACCTGGACCGTCGAGCCGGCGAAAACCGGCGGCTTTGGCAACGCGATCAGCTCGCTGGACGCAGCCCGCGTGCTGCAAGTGGTCGCCGGTCTGACGACGTTCACCGACAAGCAGCGCCTCGCCTGCGACACCACCGGCGACGGATCGCTCAGCGCCCTCGACGCGGTTCGCATCCTGCAATTCAGCGCCGGCGTGATCACGCAGTTCCCCGTCGCCGCGGCGTGCGGCTCGGATTGGATGTTCAGTCCGGCGGCGGCACAGTTCCCGAATCAAGCGATTACGAGCCCATCGTTGAGCGGCGGCGTCTGCCAGCAGGGCGCGATCACGCTGCGCTCGTTGTCGAGCACGGCCAGCGACCAGGACTTCGTCGGCATCCTGTTCGGTGACTGCACCGGCAATTGGACGAGCGGCGCGTCGTTGAAGCAGGTCGTCGGCTCGACGCGCGTGATTGCGGGCAATCCGCACACCGCTCGAGGCGGCGTCGTCCGCGTGCCGATCTATGTTCAGGGACCTGGTGCATTCCACGCCTTGGACCTGCGCCTGGCATATGACGACTCCGCGGCGGACTTTGTCGCCGCCGTTCCGCACGCAGGGGCGGCCGGAGCGCTGGTGACCCAGCGCGCAACCGACGGCATCCTGAGCGTAAGCCTCGCCAGCGGTCAGCCGATCGACCCAGCCCTGGGCGCGACTCTCGTACTGGAGTTCCGCGCCACCGGTGCCGTCGCTCCGCGAGTGATTGCGGCGCAGGTTGACGAGCAACTGGCTCGCCCGCTCACGCAGACGCGCTGATCGCTCGGCGCGCCGTGCGACTCAACGGCTGGCCTTTGGCATTGACGGCGTGGTATTCGCTTGACTTCGAGCGTACCGCCGCCCTAAAACACCGGCGGGTTTTTGAGGCATGACCGAAGCGCGTAGCATCGGCGTGTGAGCTCGGGAGGATTGGGGAATGGGAGCCCGAACGGTGAGTGCAGGGAAGCGCGTGGCGCTTTGGTTGGGCGCGCTGAGCACCTGCTTTCTCGCCGCCAGCGTGTCCGCCACCCAAGTCAGCCTGCCGAACGCAACCATCACCGCCGTCGGACAGACGACCCTCGTCCCGGTGTCGATCGCCAGCACAGACGGCATCAGCGGTGTCGCGATCAGTTTCACGTACTCGAGCGCCATTGCGACTGCGACACAGGTTCAGGGCACGACGCTGACGTCGAGCTGTCTGATTCAGCCGAACCTCAGCACACCGGGCGTCGTCAGCATTACGGCCGCCTGCTCGGATCTGCCGTCAGGCCAGAGTGGCGCGCTGTTCAACGTCACTTTTCAAGGCGTCGCCAATGGCTCCACGAATTTGACCTTCACGATGGCGCCGTCGATTCCGAACGGCTGTCAACTCAACGAGGGCACGCCCACCTGTGAACGGCAGAACGGCAGCCTCGCAGTCGGCGCGGTGCTGCCCACCGGTACTGTGACTGCGACCAACACCAGCACTCCCGTCGCGACGACAACCAACACCGGGACCGCAGTCGCGACCGCAACCAACACCGGAACGCCTGTGGCCACGGCGACAGCAACGGCCACCCGCACCAACGCGGCGACGAACACCGCGACGTTCACGGCGACCAATACGGTTCCGCCGACGTCCACCGCGACGCGTACCTTCACGGCGACGGTGACCGACACTCCGACGACGGGACCGTCGCCGACGGTCACCGTGACGCGCACGTCCTCCACCACCGCCACGCCGACGCTGACTGCTACTCCCAGCTCGACGCCCCAATCGACCGGCACAGCGACGACGACCTTTACCGCATCGTTGACGCCGACGGTGAGCGCAACGCCGACGCCGACCAACACCGCCACCGCCACGCCGGTGGCGACGCCGCGTATCACGTCCGGCGCAGTCGGCGGTTCGACTCGCGTCTTCGGTATCGGCGCAGCCAATGTCGCCGCGCCGGGCATCGAGATCGTCGCCGTGAACGGTAACGAAGTCATCGGGTCGGGCGGCACCAACGGCTCGGGATCGTTTACGGATGGACAGGCCGGTATCGGCCTGACGCGTCCGCTGATCGCCGGAGAGAGCATCTTTGCGCGCGACACCACTCACGGCGTCACCGGCCCGACGGTGACCGTCGGACCGCAACCGCCGACGCAGATCCCGGCCGTCGATCACTACGGAGCGGCTGCGCTTGCGCTCATGATCGGCGCGGCGTTGCTCTGGCAACTCGCGGCGTTCGCCCGCAAGTCGTCGTAGACAGATCTCGCGGCGCCCGAGTGCACGGGCTGTCTGGTCGCTGTCGTCTTGATGCGGTATCAAGCCGGCAATGAGCGATCGCGATTTCCGTCTCTCGAAGACCGTCCGACCGGTTCGCTACGACCTGACGATCGAGGTCGACCTGGATGCCTGGCAGTTCCGGGGTCGCGAAGAGATCGAGTGCCGTGTCGACGAGGCGACGGCGTCGATCATCCTGCACGCGTGTGAGTTGGAGATCAACGGCGCGCTCGCGGTGTTGGCCGACGGTACCGAGGTGCCGGCGCGGATCGCGCTGAACGCGATGGCGGAGACGGCGACGCTGACGTTCAGCAACGCCCTTTCCGTCGGCCTGGTGCGGCTGCGGTTGGATTTTCGAGGCGCGATCCTGGCGCGCCTGCGCGGATTCTACCGATCGCAGAAGGACGGTGCCCGCTATGCCGCAACGCAGTTCGAGGCGGCCGACGCGCGCCGCGCATTTCCCTGCTTCGACGAACCGGAATTCAAGGCGCGCTTCGCGCTGACCCTGCACGTTCCGGCGAATCTCGTCGCCATCGCTAACGGCGCGATCACCAGCGAGACCGAACTCGGCGGCGCACGTAAGGCCGTTCAATTTGCCGAGACGCCGCCGATCTCATCCTACCTGGTCGCGTATACTGTCGGTCCTTACGAGCCGACTCCGGTTGCTCACACATCAACCGGGTGGCCGGTGCGCGTGTTCCTGCCGCGCGGCATGGCGGCGAAGGGCGTTTTCGCGCGCGACGCGCATGCGCGTTCGCTCGAATATCTCGAAGCCTACACGGCGTTGCCGTACCCGTACGGCAAGGTCGACGCGATCGGCGTGCCCGACTTCGAAGCCGGCGCGATGGAGAATCCCGGCGCCATCACCTACCGCCTGACCGCGATTGCCGCCGACGCGGAGCGCGCCTCCACTCCGGCACTGAAAGGCATCTACTACACGGCCGCCCATGAGCTGACACACATGTGGTGGGGCGACCTGGTCACCATGGCGTGGTGGGACGACCTGTGGCTCAACGAGTCGTTCGCCACCTTCGTTGGATACAAGGTCGTCGCAGATCTGATGCCTGAATGGGGCATGTGGCGCGACTTCGTCGCGACCTTGGCGCGCCCGTTCAGCCTCGACGCGTTGGCATCGACCCACCCGATTTCCTTCGAGGTCAAGAACGCCAAGCAGGCGACTGAGCGCTTTGACGTCATCACGTACTGGAAGGGTGCCGGCGTGGTGCGCATGATCGAGGGATTTTTGGGCGCCGATGCGTTTCGCGCCGGCGTGCGCGCCTACCTGACGCGTTTTCGCGAAGCCAACGCGACGGCCGACGATTTCTGGCGCGAGCTCACCACCGCGTCGGGGCGTGACGTCGGCACGATCGCGAACGCCTGGATCAAGCAGCCGGGCCATCCGCTGCTGCACATCGAAGCACGCGGCGACACGCTGCACGTTCGCCAACAGCGTTTTTTCGCCGATCCGGATGCCGCACCGGACCCGAGCGGAACGCGCTGGCCGACTCCGGTCGTCATCAAATACGGCGACGGAACATCGGTGCGCGAGGCTCGCGTGCTGATCGAACACGCGGAGCAGACGGTGCCGCTGCCAGGGGCGCATTGGTTCTACCCAAATGGAGACGGTACCGGCTTCTATCGTTTTGCCCTGGATGACGCTTCCCTCGCCCGCCTCGTCCCTGTCGTCCAACAGGCGCTGACGCCACCCGAACGGCTGGCGTTGGTCGGTAACCAGTGGGCGCTGGTCAAGGCCGGCAAGATCGACATCGCGCAGTTCTTCGCCATGCTGGGCGGCTATCGCGACGAGCGCGACCGCGCCGTGCTCTCAGCCATCACCGAGCGCCTGTACTGGCTGGCCACGCATCTGGTCGACGCAACGAGCGAGGTGGCATTCCGGCGCTTCGCGGCCGACTTCTTCCGCCCGCACTTCGACGCGCTCGGTTGGCAGCCACGTGCCGACGAGACGGCGGACGATCGGCTGCGTCGATCGACGGCCATCAGTGCGTTGGGTGAGCTGGCCGGCGCGACGGACGTCATCGCCGAGGTCGATGTGCGACTGCAGCGCTACCTCGCCGATCCGGGCAGCATCGATCCCAATCTCGCGTCGGCGATCGTCGGCATCGCGGCCCGCCACGGCAACGCAGCGCTCTACCAGCGGTATCTCCAGCACAAGCGCGCCGCCGCCGGCGATCCGGAGGACGAACAGCGCTTTCTCTTTGGGCTCACCGCGTTTGAGGAACCTGACCTGGTCCAGCGCACGCTCGCATTGACGCTGACGGACGAGGTTCGCCCACAAGACCGCGCCCATCTGTATGCGCGCCTGCTTGGCACGCGTGCGGCACGCTGCGCCGCGTGGCACTTCGTGCGCGACCGTTGGGCCGAGCTGACGGCGCGCCTCGACCCGATGCTGCAGCAGAACATCGTGCGCGCGTTGGCGCAGCTGACGCCGGACCCGCTGGCAGGCGAGGTCCTGCAGTTCTTGCCGCAACGGGTGACCGACGAGACGCACGAAACCGTCGCGCAAACCATCGAGCAACTCAGCATCGATGCGACGGTCTGCCGCCGTCTGACGCCGGCCGTCGCCAGGGCTTTGACGCAGGTCGCGTGATCTGGTTCCGACGATGCCGACGCTGAGCGACCTATTGGTCTGGATGGACATGGAGATGTCCGGCCTCGATCCCGAGCGCGAGGTCATCCTGGAGGTCGCAACACTCATCACCGATGCACGGCTGAACTTGGTCGCCGAAGGTCCGGCGCTCGTCGTGCATCAACCCGACAGCGTGCTCGACGCGATGGACGAATGGAATCGCGAGCACCACGGCGCGTCGGGTCTCACCGCGCGCGTGCGCGCCTCGCACCTGTCACTTGCGGAGGCCGAGACACAGACCCTGGATTTCGTTCGCCAACATTGCCCCGAGCGCAGCGCGCCACTGTGCGGCAATTCGATTCACCAGGACCGGCGCTTTCTGAGCCGGTATATGCCGCGCCTCGACGGCTACCTGCACTACCGCAACGTCGACGTCAGCACGTTGAAGGAATTGGTGCGGCGCTGGTACCCGGAAGGGCCGACGCCGCCGGAGAAGAAACACGCGCACCTGGCGCTCGACGACATTCGCGAGTCGATCGACGAGCTGCGCTTCTACCGCCAGCACTTCTTCCGCTGATCGCGATCGCAGGGATCGCGCGTCCTGACGGTTGATTCGCCGCGCGCGGCCTCTTACCGTGCGGCGCGCTATGTCCGCTGTCCCGCGTCTCGCTGTCCTGCTGTCCGGTGGCGGAACGACCCTGCAGAATCTGATCGAGCGCATCGACAACGGCCGGCTGCGCGCCAGGGTGTCCGTCGTCGTTGCATCGCGCAGCGACGCCTTTGGCTTGGAGCGCGCGCGCCGCGCCGGCATCGCCACGGCGACAGTCCCGCGCAAAGCGTTCGCGGATGCCAGGCAGTTCAACGACGCGCTGCACGCCGCACTGGCGGCGCATAGCGTCGATCTCGTCGTGTTGGCCGGATTCCTCTCATTGTTCGAACCGCGCACCTACGCCGGGCGTGTGATGAACATCCATCCGGCGCTGATCCCCGCCTTCTGCGGTCCCGGCTTCTACGGTCACAAAGTGCACGACGCGGTGCTCGCCGCCGGCGTCAAGGTCAGCGGCTGCACGGTGCACTTCGCCGACGACCGTTACGACCACGGCCCGATCATTCTGCAGGGCTGCGTGCCGGTGCTCGACGACGACACGTCAGACAGTCTCGCAGCGCGCGTGCAGGCGCTCGAGAGCGAGCTGTATCCGCAGGCGATCCAGCTCTGGGCAGATGGTCGGCTACGGATAGACGGTGGCCGCGTGCACGTGCTGCCGGCGGGCGCGAACCCTTAGCCTTGCGAACCGGCCTCGAGCTTCGGTGACGCGCTGTCAGCTGCTGCCGCGGGACTGACGGTGGCCGCCGCTGCATCCTTCGGTTTGGCGGGCGCGGCAGCCTTCACGGCGGGCTTCTTGCGCGATGGCGCCAGCACGATCCCCATCATGCGGCCTTCCATCTTGGGATCGCCCTCGGAAACCGCGACGTCCTTCAGCGCGTTGCAGACACCCATCAGCTTCTCGCGACCGAGATTCTGGTAGGCCATTTCGCGGCCGCGGAAGCGGAGCAGGAATTTCACCCGATCGCCCGCCTCGAGGAACTGGCGCGCTTTGGCGATCTGCCGATCGATGTCGCCGTGGTCGGTGCGATAGCCGAGGCGTAGCTCCTTCACCTGCGTGGTGGTGGCCTTCTTTTTCGCCTCGGTCTCTTTCTTGTGCTCCTGGTACTTGAATTTGCCATAGTCCAGGATGCGGCACACCGGCGGCTGCGCCGTCGGAGCGATCTCGACGAGGTCCAGCTGTGCCTGATCTGCAAGACGCAAGGCTTCGTCGATCGACACGATGCCGACCTGGCCGCCATCGGCGCCAATCAGCCGAACTTGCGGTGCGCGAATCTTGCGATTGATTCGGTGGGACTCTTCAGGCGGGGGAACGAAACGTGGACCTCGACCGCGATACGCCAAATGACCTCCTTGCGACCTGCGGAGCCTACATCGCCCAGAATAGTCCGGTCAATTAAGGCGATTGGAATGCTCCTGGACCCTGCCCGGGTCAGCCGTCTGCCGGGTCGAGCGAAAGATCGACGCACAATGCCGCGGCGACGACGTCCAGCCGCTCGCGCAGCGCGGCCACATCGACGTCTCCCGGCACATCCATTTGAAGCTGCAAAGTGTAGATCGGCGTGCCCGACTCCGGCTCCCGGCGCGATTGCGTCTGCATCTGCGCAACGTTGACGCGGTGATCGGCCAGGCAGCGGGTCAGCTTGGCCACGATCCCGGCCTTGTCCACGCCGACGGCCTGCAGCGCATAGCGGCTGGCTTGATGGCTGGCCCGATAGGGGATCGGCTCGGCGTCGAGCGGCCGGAAAAACACGGTGAGGCGCTTCTCCCATTCGAGGCGTTTGCACGCCGACGAGAGGCGGGCGGCGATATCCGATGCTTCCCCGGTCAGCAGCAACAGGACAGCAAACTCGCTGCCCAGAATCGTCATGCTGGAGTCTTCCAGATTGCAGTCGCACTCGTAGATGAGCTCGGACAGGTCGGCGACGATGCCTGGGCGGTCGCGGCCGATGGCAGATAGGGCGAACCACTGCTTCATGGCCGCCTTCATAGTCTCCGGGACGTGCCGCCGGCAACGACGGCAGGGGTGCAAATAAAATCGCTGAAAACGCTCCAGGCGTGCTAGCGTCCCGGGTGGAGGTTTCCTCGCTATGTTTGGAATAGGCGCTCCGGAGCTGCTCATCATCCTGGTGGTCGCGTTGCTCATCTTCGGTCCAGGTAAACTGCCGGAGATCGGCGGGGCCGTCGGCAAGGGCATCAAAGACTTCAAGAAAGCCTTGGAGCACAAGGGCGACGATGCAGAGACCACGGCTGAGAAGCCGCAGGACGAAAAGCCGGTCTAGCCGCGACGGCGCTTGCGCCGCGCTGCTGATCTTCGCGGCCGCCCTCAACTTGGGGGCGAGCCGTTGCGTTGCTGAACCCCTCGCTCAACCCCTTCACCTCGAATACCGTGTCGCCTGGAACGGCATCTCCGCCGCTGGCGCGACGGTCTCAGTCACACCGCTCGACCTCGCCGGACATCCCGGCGTTGAGGTCGAAGCGTCGGCGCGGACCAACGCCTTCGTCGATGTCTTCTGGAGCTTTCGCGGGGTTGCCAAAGCGACCTTCCTGGCCGCCGGGACGGAACCGCTGCACTTCGTATACGACCGCACGATGGCCGGCACGTCCTATCTCACCATGGTCGATTTCGACCGGGGTGAGGCCGGCGCGCACAGCGTGTATGTAAAAGGACGCACCAGGCGCGCGCTGACGGTCGAGCAGGCCGGCTTGCTCGATCCGATCACGGCCGTGTTCCGCGCCCGGCTCAGCGGCGCAAAGATCGGCGACCAACTCGTGTACGAGATCTTTACCGGCGAGGCGCGCTACCGCGTCCAGCTGACCGTGGCGGGACCGGAGGCCATCGACGTGCCGGCGGGACACTTCGCCGCGCTGAGGGTGGTCCCGGAGGTGTGGAAGATCGGCAGTGAGACGGAGCGCGACGAGCGCTTGCGTGCCGCGACGATCTGGGTCGCCGACGATGCGCAGCGCACGCTGTTGCGCATTCGCAGCGAGGTGTTCATCGGCGCGGTGACGCTCGATCTCGTGAAAATCGAGACGTGACGGCACCCGATATCAGCGTCGTCCTGCCGTTTCGCGACGCCGCCGCAACCCTGCTCGAAGCGCTCGAAAGTCTGCGCCAGCAAACGCATGCGGATTTCGAATGCCTGTTGGTCGACGACGGCTCGATCGATGAGTCGCCGGCGATCGCTGCGGACTGTGCGGTGCGCGACAGACGCTTTCGCGTGCTGCGCGGCGGGCAGGGTCTCGTCGAGGCGCTCAACCTCGGCATCGCGGCCGCGCGCAGCCCGTTCATCGCGCGAATGGACGCAGACGATCTCTGCCATCCCGAACGCTTCGCGCGGCAGCGAAAGGCACTGCTGGCAGATCGCACGCTCAGCGCCGTCGGTTGTCTCGTCGACTGCTACCCCGACGCCGCCGGCGAGGGCATGCGGCGCTATGTCGATTGGTTGAACAGTGTCGTGACCCCCGAGGCGATCCGCGCCGCGATCTTCGTCGAATCGCCGCTCGCGCATCCCAGCGTCATGCTGCGTGCCGACGCGTTGCAGGCCATCGGTGGCTACCGCACGACCGACGGCCCGGAGGACTACGATCTATGGCTGCGCCTGGTGCTCGCCGGGCATCGACTCGGCAAAGTACCGCACGCGCTGTTGCGCTGGCGCGACGGCGCCCGGCGCCTCAGCCGCCGTGACCCGCGTTACCATGCGGCCCAGTTCTTCGCCACCAAGCTGGCGCATTTCCCCGGCGCCGTTGCGCCGACGCGCGCGGTCGAGATCTGGGGCGCCGGACCGACCGGACGCGCGTGGGCGCGTGCGTTACGCAGCCGGGGATATACGCTGCGCCGTTTCGTCGACATTGCGCCGCGGCGCTGGGGTCGATCTCTCTTCGGCATCCCGATCGAGCCACCCGAGCCCATCAACCCCGCGGCGGCGTTCGCACTGATCGCCGTCGGCTCGCGCGCCCCGCGCGACTGGATTGAAGCGCGCTTCGCCGAGCGCGGTTTGTCGCCCTGGCAGCACTACCTGGCTGTCGCCTGAACCGGCGCCCAAGAGAGTGCTTCAATCACTTGATTGACACCTTCGAGTGGTGGTAGCGCGACGGGGATTTCACTTCGCATCGACACTCGCAGGGGGCGACGGTCGCTCGTGAGAGGATCGCTGCGCGCCGCTCACCCAGGATGTGGGAGCGGTGGAAGCACAGGAGGAACGCCATGCTGTTGAAGGACAAGGTCGCAGTCGTTACCGGCTCGGGGCGCGGCATCGGCCGCGGCATCGCCATCGCGCTCGCCCGCGAAGGCGCCAAGGTGATCGTCAACGACGTCGGTTGCGAAGTCGACGGCCGCGGCACCGCCGACGATCCGGCGATGCAGGTCGTGAACGAGATCAAGAAAATCGGGAGCGACGCAGCACCGAACTACGACTCGGTCTCCGACTTCGCCGCCGCCGAGCGCATCATCAAGAGCGCGGTCGACACCTTCGGCCGCATCGACATCTTGGTGAACAACGCCGGTATCGTGCGCGACCGCTCGCTCGCCAAGATGAGCGAAGAGGACTTCGATCAGGTGCTCGCCGTGCATCTGAAAGGCTCGTTCAACTGCGGACGTCACGCGCTGCCGATCATGCGCGAGCAGGGCTACGGTCGCGTCATCAACATCACCTCGAGCGCCGGTCTGCGCGGCAACTTCGGACAGACCAACTACGGCGCCGCCAAGGCGGGGATCATGGGCCTCACCCTGGTGTGGGCGATCGAGCACGAGAAGTACGGCATCACCATCAACGCCATGGCGCCGTCGGGGATGACGCGGATGACCGGTACGATCCCCGGCGTCGACAAGGATAACCCGCCGCCGGAAATGAACCCGGAGCTCAATGGCCCGCTGATCGCCTTCCTCGGCTCGGAGAAAGCGGCGCACGTGAACGGCCAGATCTTCGGCCGCCGCGGCTTCGGCTACACGATTTTCCAGCAGCCGCGCCCCATCGCGATGATGTACAAGCCGGGCGGGCTGTCGGCGAGCGAGATCGCGGCAAACTTCAACGGCGTCTTCCTCGAGCACCTGCAGCCGATCGGCATTCCCGAGATGCGCATGCGGGCGCAGCAACAGCAGAAGAAGGACTAAAGAGCGA
>Ga0265314_10000317_pt1 | contig 67783 bp, 52 predicted proteins | sample 4126metaG_FD_203106 | JGI IMG/M metagenome (GOLD analysis project Ga0265314, IMG submission 203106) | Rhizosphere microbial communities from Carex aquatilis grown in University of Washington, Seatle, WA, United States - 4-1-26 metaG | ecosystem: Host-associated > Plants > Roots > Rhizosphere >...
CGCAGCGGTTTCGCCCAATACATTCTTTGTGTCCTGCCCGCCGCCAGCCCTCATGGCAATGTCCGACTCAACTCTGCGGGCACGACACAAAGAATCCTAAGCATTGGCGCCTTTGATCTTGCCGTACTGGAAACGACTTACGCATGGTGGACCCCTCTGCAGTAGGGATGGCGGACCCTGTTTCCGCGACGGTAGTGCGCCGCAGTCTCGTATGACAACACTCAAGCCCTCGCGACCGACTGGAAGCCGTCAGTTCGACAGTGACGAGTATGCGGGAGAGCCCTGATACCGCGACGACCGTCTCCTCCGCGGAGAGTCGCGGCTACTTCCTCGTTTCCAGGATCGCGCCGCAGCGGCGGAATTGGATCTCCTGCTCTTGGCTAAAGAGCGCGTCGCGGAGATCGACCAGGTAGAAATCGACGCCGTCGACCTTGGCGCCCCGCAAATCCGCGCCGCGGAGGTTGGCTTTGCGGATCTCCTCGGGCGATTTAAAAGGCTGCTCGTCGTACTCGTCGGTGTAAAAGCCCGTCCGGCTCCCCTCACTGGCGATCGGGCTGCCCACAAGGCCACAACGGGTGGAACCGAGAAAGAACGAGCTTTGCCGCAGGTCGGCGTCGCGCAGGTCGGCTCCCTCCCACTCGACGTCAGCCATTCCGGCCCCGCGCAGCATCGCGCCGTGGAAACATGCTCGCGGCATGATCGACGCGGTGAGATAGGCGCCGGTCAAGTCGGCGCGTTCGAAATCGGCGTCGGCAAGCTCGACTTGCTCCAGGTCGCAATCCCGCAGTACGGCCCACTTGAACGACGCCTGGGTGAGCGTGGCCACGCGCAGCGGCAGTCGCGAAAGCTGCGCCTGGTGGAAGTTCGCTTCGGTAAAATCGGTCCCTTCGATCACGGCGCCTTCCAGCACAGCCAGGCAGAAGGCAGCGCGCCGAAAGCAGGCCGACCCGAGTTGTGCGTTGCGCATGCTGACGCACGTAAGATCGGCATCCGTAAGATCGGAATCCGTGAAATCGGCCGCGTCGAAATTGGCCATGTGGGCGCGAAGGTGCGATAAATCGGCCCCCGCAAAATCGCAACTGGTGGCCTTGGCGTACATCAGGCAAGTCTTGGCGAGCCGCGCCGAATGAAACGTGGCGCCAAACGCCTCCGCCTTACACAGATTCGCTTCGGTTAAGTCGGCGCCGCTCAGGTCGGCCTTGAACAATCGACTCTCGCTCAAGTCGATTCCCCGCCAGGTCGCCCCGTGCAGATCGGCGTTCGACAACCGCAAGCCTCTTCCGTCGGCGGGCTTCCAGCCCGTATTGGTTGCATGTAGCAGACTGGCCGCCCGTGGGGAAATCAAAGGATCGTTTGACGTCATCAGTCGATCGAGCGTTTGGAGTGCAGCGGGCGAGGCGCGAATCGCGAAGCCCGCTTCGCGCAGTAGGTCGCGCGGAAGCGTCGAGATGGGGAGCCAGGCCGGCTCGAGGCCCGCCGCCAGGGTCTCGACCAGGTCGCGCGAGGCCAGTAGCAAACGCACGGCGCGGTGGCGCAGCAGCCGCAACAGTTCGGTGTCGCAGCCGAGCATTGACAATTCGCGTGCCGTCGTCTCTTCGACAACGTCGCCACCGCACAAGGCCGAGCGGCAGTGGTCATAGGCCAGTCGGCGCGGATCATCTTCGACCAATTTCGGTTCAAGCAAGCGCCAGAGCACGGCGCGCCAATCATCCGCCGATTCATCCACCGCGAGGCCGTCGAGTACCATGCGCCAAAGCTCCGGTGTGCCCTGGAGGACACGGCAGTCGCCTCCAAGCCGCGTCATGACCGACGGGCACTGCTTCCGGTGCGCCGCAATCAGATACTCGATTCGATCGTCGTCTCCCCACGGCGCCAGCCGCAGCCAGACGTCGGCGATTTGCCCGTTGGATCCGGACGAGGTAAAAATCACGCGCTGCACCGCCGCTTTGGCCACGACGTCGTCGAGGTCGGCGTCGTCGATGAACACGGTGTAGGCGTCGGGCAAGATTTCCTGGGCAAGATACGCCAGTGCCGTCGTTTTACCCATGCCCGGTCCGCCGACGATTTCCAGCGCACCGTGGGAGTGCGATTCGAGCCAGGGTTCGACGACTTCGACGAGCGGCACAAGATCGCCCGTCTCAGGCGACGCCACGCGTGGTCGAACGATGGCTTGAGGGGGACCCATCAGAGTTGCATGCGATGCCCATGATCCGTGGTCAATGCCGGTACAAGCCCTTATTATACATGTTTTCTTTGCCTATCGGAATTCTCCCAAATTCCGCTACATTAGCACTTCACCAGCGACACAATTGACCTTTGACTAGCGACCGCGAGGGACGACGCATGAAATTCGGCATGAATTTGCTGCTCTGGACCGATGGCGTGGATGAGACCCATCGGCCGTTGATGGCGAAACTCAAGAAAATGGGCTTCGACGGTGTCGAGATGCCCGTCTTCGACCACGACACCAAAAAATACAGCGAATTGGGCCGCTGGCTCGACGACACCGGCCTCGACCGGACCGTCGTCACCTGCCGCGGACTCGACGATAACCCCATCAGTCCCGACGCTAAGGTGCGGGCGGCGGGCGTCGAAAAAACCAAGCAGATTCTCGAATGTTGCCAGGCGGTGGGGTCGACTCTTCTGGCCGGCCCCTTCCACTCCGCATTGGGCCACTTCAGCGGCCAGGGACCGACAACCGACGAGTGGCGATGGGGCGTCGAGAGCATGCGCGCCGTCGCCGAGTACGCCCAGAAGTGCGGCGTGACGCTGGCGGTCGAGTACCTGAACCGGTTCGAGTGCTACTTTATCAACTCGGCGTCCGACACCGCGCGCTTCATCAAGGACGTCGGCCACCCCAACTGCCGGATGATGTACGACACCTTCCATGCCAATATCGAGGAAAAGGACATTCCCCAGGCGATTCGTGCCTGCGCCGAGTTTACCGTCCACGTCCATCTCTCTGAAAACGACCGTGGCACTCCAGGCCAGGGCCATGTCCAATGGGACGAGACGTTCGATACGCTCAAGCAAACGGGCTATGACGGCTGGTTTGTGATCGAGGCCTTCGGATTGGCCTTGCCCAGGCTGGTCGCCGCGACCAAAATCTGGCGCACGATGTTCGAGAGCGAAGATCAGTTGTCCCGCGACGGGCTGGCATTCATCAAGCGCGAATGGGCGAAGCGGGCAAATTAAGAGTCGAGTGTGGCACGCGACGGTCAATCGACCTAAACCTTCTCGTTGCGCAGCAACGAGATGGCCAAAAAAGCAAAAAGCGAAGCGAAGAAAACCGATCTCCGACATCCCCTCGCCAGTGAGCAAGCCGCGTAGCGGCGAATTCCTCAACCGCGCCACCCTTGGCCTCCAGGAACGTGCTGACGAAAGAGCAAACCGGGGATTCGGAGTCGATTTTCTTCGCGGAGCGCCGTTCGGGGAGGTGGCCCCGATTGATACTTCACGCGGTCGAGAAAGAGACATTTTGCCACGAGAAAAAAGTAGTGGCTGGTGGCAGCGTTTACCGACGAATTCACGCGCATGTGAGAATTCCAATCCAAAATCCAGAATCCAATCCACCGATTGGCGGATTTCACCCTCCGCCCAAAATCGAGAATCCCGCGGGACTCGACGCTTTTCAGCGGCAACCGGCCGAATCCGGTCTATCGCTGGATGACCTCAACGCCGCCTTCGCCGAGATGCTCTCGGCCGGTCACGATCCTTACGCGAGCCCGACGCCCACAGAGGAATGGTCCTATGAAGCGCTCGACGGCGGTGGACCGCCCGCGGCCGTCGCGGTCCCGGAGGCGGGGCCGTTTGAGGCGGCGGACGACGTTGCATGCGAGGTAACACCTCGTAGCATTCTCGAAGCAATGCTCTTCGTCGGTAGTCCCGACAACCAGCCGTTGGCCGTGGAGCGGATGGCCGGGCTGATGCGCGGCGTTCGACCGGCCGAAATCGAGGAGTTGGTACGCGAACTCAACGAACATTACACCGCGTCGGGCTGCCCTTATGAAGTCCGCAGCGAGGGGGCGGGCTATCGGATGGCGCTTCGCGACGAGTACGCTCGTATCCGCGAAAAGTTCTACGGTCGGGTCCGGCAAGCCCGGCTCTCGCCGGCGGCGGTCGAGGTGCTTTCGATCGTCGCCTATAAAGGCCCGCAAACCAGTGATGAAGTCGCTAAGTTGCGAGGCACACCCAGCGGGGCGATCCTCTCGCAATTGGTGCGTCGGCAATTGCTGGCCCTGGAACGTCCCGACGCGACGCCACGCCGCGCTCATTATCGCACGACCCAGCGGTTCCTCGACCTGTTCGGCCTCTCGAGCCTTGACGACCTGCCTCACAGCCAGGAATTGGACCGCAAGTGATGCTGGGACTTGGGTGGCAAGCGAATTAGAACCACCCATTATAGGTAATTCGTCAAGTCGCTCCGGCTCTGATTTTACGCCAGCCGGAGCCAAAACTCTTTGACAACCGACCAGCGCTCGGATAAGCTCAGCGGTTGGATATTCGACTTGCGTGGCTTGTTCCGGGTGCCAGTTGTTCTGGTGCAGTCACGCAAATCGCCCGCCAGGGCGCACACGGAAGCAAACCACACGTGTCGCGCTCGCCGGAACCGCCAACGACTGGCGACCCACCCCGGCATGGAAAATGGTTGCAGGTTTGGCGGTCACTCGCGTGCGGGTGTCGGCAGCTTGGCAATCTGTTTCGTCCCACGCAAAACGCTCACCAAACCCAATCTAAATTCAGGGAGAAGAAGCATGGCTACCCGTGTCACCGACCGACGTGGATTTTTGACCGTGGGGGCATTGGCAGGCGTCGGTCTCACGCTGGCGGACTACTTCCAAATGCGCCAAGCGCAGGCCGAGCAGAAGCACTACGACTTCATCGAGGCCAAGGCCAAGAGCGTGATCCATATCTTCCTGCCAGGCGGGGCGGCCCACCAGGAAACATTTGACCCGAAGCCCTACGCTCCCATTGAGTACCGCGGTGAACTGAAGCCGATCCCCACGAAGATCCCCGGTGCGTTCTTCTCTGAGTTGCTCCCGAAAACGGCCGATGTCGCCGACAAGATCACCGTCGTCCGCTCGATGTCGCACGGCGAGGCGGCCCACGAGCGCGGCACCCACAACATGTTCACGGGCTATCGCCCCAGTCCTGCGTTGATCTTCCCGAGCATGGGGAGCGTGGTGAGCCACGAGTACGGTCCGCGGAACAACCTTCCGCCGTACGTTTGCATTCCGAACATGCCGAACGAGTTTGCCGGGACGGGCTACCTGAGCTCGTCGTTCGCCCCGTTCAGCCTGGGCAGCGACCCGGCCGCCGGAGGCTTCAAAGTACTCGACCTGAACATGGCGGGGGGGGTGGACGACGCGCGTTTCACCCGCCGCCGTTCGGCTTTGGAGGCCGTCAACGACTACTTCGCCAAGAAGGAGAAGTCCGACGCCCTGAAGGCGATGGATACTTTCTACGATCGGGCCTACAACCTGATCAGCTCGCAGGCCGCGCGGGAGGCGTTCAACATCGACGCCGAATCGCCCGGCGTACGCGACGAGTACGGCCGTAACGAGGCCGGCCAGCGCATGTTGATGGCGCGCCGCCTGGTGGCGGCGGGGGTACGGTTCGTGTCGCTGACCTACGGCGGCTGGGACATGCACAACCAGATCTCGGCCAGCATGCGGGGCCAGTTGCCCACGTTCGACCAGGCGTTTTCGGCCTTGATCAACGATTTGGACCGCAACGGCTTGTTGAACGAGACGTTGGTCATGGTGTCGTCGGAATTCGGCCGCACACCCAAGATCAACCAGAACGCCGGCCGCGACCATTGGCCCAAGGTGTTCAGCGTGGTGCTGGCGGGCGGCGGCATCAAACGCGGCTCGATCTTCGGTTCGTCGAACTCGACGGCCAGCGAGCCGGACGAAGAGGAGATCGGTCCCGCCGATCTGGCGACCACGATCTACAACCAGCTGGGTATCGTCGCCGACAAGGAACTGATGGCGCCGGGCGACCGGCCGATCGAAATCGTCGACGGCGGAAAGGTGCGCAAGGGCTTGCTGGCGTAAGAGGGCCGTGGGGCAGGTTTCCAACCTGCCATAAGCGCTCGATGGCAGGTGGGAAACTTGCCCCGCGACATGAGGGAAAAAATGGTGGTGGGTGGCAGAGCGTAAGCGATGCCCCGGCTACGTGGCGACCGGGGTATGGCTTTGGCTTTGCCCCTGCAACCGGAAATGGGCCATAGGAACAAGACAAAATGGAGGCTCTGATGCCCGCTTTCGTTCTCGCACGTATCGCTCGCCGCTGCGCCGTTGGCGCCGTCGGTTTGGTCTTCGCCCTGGCGCCTGCCGCGTTTCCCACATCCACGCGCGCCGCCAGCCCGAGCCTGGGGTCGATTGCACCCTATGGAGGGCAGCGTGGCACTGAAATTGAAGTCAGTTTCAACGGCGGCAACCTGGGCGACGCCCAGGAGATCATGTTCTATTATCCGGGCATCAAGGTCACGAGCCTGGAAGCGGTCAATGAGAACACGGTCAAGACGAAGCTGGCCATCGCAGCCGATTGCCGCATGGGTATCCATGCCGTGCGGGTTCGCACGGCGACCGGCATGACGAACCTGCGTACGTTCAGCGTCGGCGCCATGCCGGAAGTCGCTGAAGTCGAGCCGAACAGCGAATTCGCCACGCCGCAGAAGATCAACCTCGATGTCACGGTGAACGGCTTCGTCAACAACGAGGACGTCGATTACTTTCTGATCGAGGCGAAACAAGGCGAACGAATTACGGCCGAAATCGAAGGTATCCGTCTGGGCAATTTCTTCTTCGATCCGTACGTGGCCATTTTCGACGCCAAGCGATTCGAGTTGGCCAGTTGTGACGACGCCGCCCTGGTCTGGCAAGACTCGGTGGCCTCCATCGTGGCGCCCGCCGATGGCACCTACGTCGTGCAGGTGCGCGAAAGCTCGTACGGTGGCAACGGCGCTTGCATTTATCGCCTGCACGTCGGCAGGTTTCCTCGGCCGACTTCGGCCATTCCCGCCGGCGGACGGCCGGGTGAAACCATCAACCTGGTCTGGCTCGGCGACGTGCTCGGCCCGAAGGTCGAGCCGTTCACCGTTCCCACCACCCCCGGCGAGCAGTTCGGTATCTTCGCCCGCGACGAAAAGGGAATCGCTCCCTCGCCCAACGTATTCGTGGTCAGCGACCTGGCCAACGTGATGGAGGTTGAACCCAACGAGGCGGCGGCCAACGCCACGCCCTTCGAGGCGCCCATGGCGCTGGCCGGCGTGATCGGCCAGGATGGCGACGTCGATTGTTTCAAGTTCCCCGCCAAGGCGGGCCAGCAGTTTGATGTGCGAGTGCAAGGCCGCGGCATCCGCTCGCCGCTCGACCCTGTGCTTTCGATTTACAAAGGGGACGGTGCGGGGATCGGGGGCAACGACGACAGCGGCGGCCCCGACAGTTACCTGCGTTTCGCCGCGCCGGCCGACGACACCTACACGATCATCGTCCGCGATCACCTCGGCAAGGGTCGGCCCGACTTCGCGTATCGCATCGAAGTCAAGCCGGTCAAGGCGGCACTGGTGATGGGATTGCCCGAACGGCAGCAGTATGTCGATGTGACCGTTGAGGTGCCACAGGGCAACCGTACGGCGTTCCTGGTGAGCGCCAGCCGCCGCGATTTCGGTGGCGATTTGATCGTGGAGCTCAAAGATCTGCCCGCCGGAACGGCGTTCGAAACGGTGGGCATGCCCGCCAATCAAACCACGGTGCCGGTGCTCTTGACCGCCGCGCCTGGTACGCCTTTGGCGGGCTCACTAAGCGACGTGGTCGGCCGTCAGGTCGTCGCGGCGGGGACCGATCCAAATCTTTCGATCGAAGGACACCTGGAGCAGACGACCGGGCTGGTGCGAGGCCAGAACAACATCATGGTCTGGGGCCACACGACGCACCGCATGGCGACCGCGGTCACGGCCGAAGCGCCGTTTCGGATCGAAGTGGTCGAGCCCAAGGTGCCGCTGGTGCGCGACGGCTCGATGGGGCTGAAGGTTGTCGCCACCCGCAAGGAAGGTTTCACCGCGCCGATCGCCGTCCGCATGCTTTACAACCCACCGGGCGTCGGCTCTTCGGGCGATATTTCCATTGCCGAGGGCCAAACCGAAGCCGTGATTCCGCTCACGGCCAACGGCGGCGCCGAGGTGAAAGCTTGGAAAATTGCCGTCATGGGCGAGGCAACCGTGGGCAACGGGCGCGTGCTCGTTTCGTCGCAACTGGCGAACCTGGAAGTGGCCGAGCCGTTCGTTAGTTTTGCCTTCAACGCGGCCGCGGTGGAACAGGCGAAAGAGACCGAGTTGGTGATCAAAGTCACGCATAACAAACCGTTTGAGGGCGAGGCCGTAGTCGAATTGCTCGGCGTGCCGTTCGAAGTCACTTCGGCCCCGTTGAAACTCACGAAGGAAATGGGCGAGTTGGTGTTCAAGGTCAAGACCACCGATAAATCGCCGGCTGGCCGGCACAAGACGCTGCTCTGCCGGGCCACGATCATGACAAACGGCGAGCCGGTCGTGCATGGTTTGGGATCTGGCGAGTTGCGAATCGACGTGCCGTTGCCGCCCAAGGCCAACGAGCCGCCTCCGGCGGCCGCGCCCATGCCGGCCGTGGCCGCGGCACCCGAAAAGCCGCCGGAAAAGCGATTGACTCGCTTGGAGCAACTGCGGCTCGACCGCGAGAAGGCCCTCAAGGGCGAAGGAAAAAAAGAGTAGGGGGGAATAGGTTGATGTCGCCTTTCGCACCGCGAAAGAACGCCCTTTCGCGGAGCGAAAGGCGACTATGCCCTTTGGAAACTTGCCCCAGAGAACGAGAAGCACAGAATTCTTACGAATTCCGCTACGAGTTTTAGTACCAACCATAAGGAAACTCAACGTGACGACCGACGGACGGACGAAGCGAACTTGCGCGTGCTTTTTGCCCGCTTTCATCCTTCATCCTTCATCCCTCATCCTTCGATCTTTCGCGGCCTTGTTGCTGGCCGTTCTGATCGGCGGCGGACACGCCGCGGCTGATGCGACGATCGCCAAGATCGAGGTCTTCCCGCCCGATGTAAATCTCAATACAAGTCGCGATCGGCAAAAGTTCGTGGTTGTCGCCACGCGCGCCGATGGCGTCACTCAGGACGTGACAAGCCAGGCGCAGGTGACGCTGGCAAACCCGGCGCTGGCCAGGCTCGACGCCGCGACACTCTTCCCCCTGGCTGACGGCGAGACCACGCTCAACGTGGCCTTCGGCGGCTTCGCGGTGCAGGTGCCCCTCGTGGTCAAGGACGCGGCGGCCGACCGGCCGATCAGTTTCAAGCTCGACGTCATGCCCGTCTTCATGCGGGCTGGCTGCAATACGGGCAGTTGCCATGGCGCTGCGCGCGGCAAGGACGGCTTCCGCTTGTCGCTCTTCGGTTTCGATCCCAACGGCGACCACTACCGGCTGACGCACGAATTGGGCTATCGGCGGATCAACCTGGCCGTGCCCGCTGAAAGCCTGACGATGGAGAAGTGCGACGGGACCGTGCCGCACACCGGAGGCAAGCGCTTCGACCGCGACAGCGAATACTACCAGACGCTCTTGCGTTGGCTGGAAGGCGGCGCGCCTTTAGACGCCGGCGAAACTCCCAAGGTGCTGACTGTCGAGTTGTACCCCAAGCAAATCGTGCTCGAAGGCGCCGGGGCCACGCAGCAAATGGTCGCGCGGGCCAAGTACGCGGATGGCACCGACCGCGACGTGACCGATCTGGCTGTGTTCCTGACGAACAACGACAACTCGGCGGGGATCACCCCCGACGGGCTGGTGACCGCCGCCAACCGCGGCGAGGCTTATGTGATGGCCCGCTTCGAAACGCACACGGTGGCCAGCCAGGCGCTGGTGTTGCCCAAGGACGTGCAGTACACGCCAACCTCGGAGGCTCCGGTCAACTATGTCGACGAGCTTGTAGGTTTGAAGCTCAAGAAGCTGCGCATCCTGCCCAGCGACCTTTGCACCGACGAGGTCTTTCTGCGCCGAGTGACGATCGACATCACCGGTGTCATGCCGACCGAGGAAGAGTACCAGCAATTCGTCAGCGACCAGAACCCGGCCAAGCGGGCGGCTCTCATCGACCGGCTCTTGAACCGCAAGGAATTCTCGGAAATCTGGGCCATGAAATGGGCCGAGCTGCTTCAAATCCGCACTACGAACCAGGTGAGCTATAAATCGGCGTTCCTTTATTCGAACTGGCTCAGCGCCCAGATTCAGAACAACGTTCCGTTGAACAAGACCGTCCAGGAACTGCTCGGAGCGACCGGCGGCACGTTCAAGAACCCACCCACGAACTATTACCAGATCGAGACCGACACCCTGAAGACGGCCGAAAACGTGGCCCAGGTATTCATGGGAATTCGCACGCAGTGCGCCCAGTGCCACAATCATCCGTTCGACCGTTGGACGATGGACGACTACTACAGTTTCGCCGCCTTCTTCGCGCAGATCGGCCGAAAAACCAGTGAGGATTACCGCGAGATCATCGTCTTCAACTCGGGCGGCGGGGAAGTGGGGCACCTCGTGGGCGGGCGTGCGATGAAGCCGAAGTTCCTGGGTGGAGCCGAACCTGACGTGGCGGGCAAAGACCGCCGCATGGTGCTGGCCCAGTGGCTGGCCTCTCCCGAAAACCCGTACTTCGCCACAAGCGTCGCCAACCGCGTCTGGGACCATTTCTTCGGCGTCGGCATCGTGCAGCCGGTCGACGACGTTCGGATCAGCAATCCGCCCAGCAACCCCGAGTTGTACGAGAGTTTGGGAAAGAAGTTCACCGAGTACAATTACGACTTCAAGCAGCTCGTCCGCGATATCTGCAACTCGAAGACCTACCAGCGTTCCACGCAGCGCAATGCCAGCAACGACTCGGACGAGCTTAACTTCGCTCATTCCCGCATCCGCCGGATCCGCGCCGAGAACATGCTCGACTGCATCAGCCAGGTGACGGAAACCAAAGACAAGTTTCAAGGGTTGCCGTTGGGGTCGCGGGCGGTGCAGATCGCCGATGGCGGCACGAGCACGTATTTCCTCACGACATTCGGTCGTGCCACCCGCAACACGGTTTGCTCTTGCGAAGTCAAGACCGAGCCGACTCTGTCGCAATCGCTGCACCTGCTCAACGGCGATACGGTCGAAGGAAAAATCAAAGGCGGTGGCTTCATTCAGCGGGCTTTGGCCGCCGGCAAGAATCCCGACCAGGTAATCCAGTCGATCTACATTCGTTGCCTCTGCCGGCAACCTTCGGCCGAGGAAATGACCAGGCTCAAGGCGGCCATCGCCAGCGAGCCCGACCCCACCCGCGCCCTGGAAGACGTCTTCTGGGCCGTCATGAATTCGCGCGAGTTTATGTTCAATCACTAGATCGTCATTGGTCATTGGTCACTTGTCCTTGGTTGAATGCGGTGCATTAGCTGTGCAATGAGCTTTCTTCACAAATGACAAATGACAAATGACAAGTGACAAATGACCGCTCATTCAACACTCACCACCCGACCTGTCGCCATGCACCGCCTCACCTTATTCGCCATGGTCGTCACCGTTGGTTCGGTGTCCGCCCGCGCCGAAGACACCAAGCCCGCCGATCCGGCGGCCGCCAAGATCACCTATGCCGATCATGTGCAGCCCATCTTTCGCGAGCACTGCTTCACTTGTCATAGTCAGGACACCATCAAAAGCGACTTGGCGCTCGACAACTTCGGCGCGACAATGCGCGGCGGCGCGAGCGGCGAGGTGATCGAAGCCGGCGACCCAGAAAGTTCGCGGCTCTGGAAACTAGTGTCCCATCAGGAAACACCAGAAATGCCGCCGCAGCAGCCCAAGCTGCCCGACGCCAAGCTGGCGATCATCAAGCAATGGATTCTTGGGGGCGCGCTTGAAACTTCGGGTTCCGTCGCCAAAGTCAAGAAGAAGCCGACGATCGACCTGGCGGCCAGTGCCGGTTCCGGCAAACCGGCTGGGCCGGTGGCGATGCCCGAAGGGTTGTTGCGCCAGCCGCAAGTGTATACTCCCCGCGGCTCGGCCGTGACCGCGATCGCATCGAGTCCCTGGGCCCCCGTCATCGCGATTGCCGGGCAAAAGCAGATCGTGCTCTATAACTCCGACACGGCGTCGCTCGTGGGGGTCTTGCCGTTCCCCGAGGGGATGGCGCAAACGCTCAAATTCAGCCGCTCAGGCGCGTTGCTCATGGCCGGCGGAGGACGGGCGGGCAAGCAGGGGCTGGTGGCCGTCTACGACGTCAAGACCGGCGCCCGCGTGTTCACCGTCGGCGACGATCTCGATACGGTGCTGGCCGCAGACATCAATAACAATCACACGATCATCGCGCTGGGCGGTCCCCGGCGCGTGGTCCGCGTCTATTCGGCCGTCGACGGCCAATTGCTCTACGAGTTGAAGAAACACACCGAGTGGGTCACCGCGATCGAGTTTAGTCCCGACGGCGTGCTGTTGGCAACGGGCGACCGCAACGGCGGCCTGTTCGTATGGGAGGCCGAAACCGGTCGCGAGTATCAGAACCTGGCCGGCCACACCGCCGCGATCAGCGACGTGAGCTGGCGGCTCGACTCGAACCTGCTGGCCAGTGCGAGCGAGGATACCACCATCAAGCTTTGGGAGATGGAGAACGGCACCCAGGTCAAGAACTGGGGCGCGCATGGCGCGGGCGCTCTGTCGGTTGATTTCACGCACGACGGCCGTCTCGTATCGGCCGGGCGCGACAACCTGGCGAAGGTTTGGGACCAGAACGGCCAGCAATTGCGGGCCTTCGACGCCTTCGCCGACCTGGGGATGGAAGCTACGTTCACGCACGACGGGGCGCGAGTAGTGGCCGGCGATTGGACGGGCGAAATTCGAATGTGGGACACCGCCGATGGCAAGCTGGTGGCGAAGCTCCCCATGAATCCGCCCACATTGGAGATGGTCGCTGCCGCGAGCGCCCAGCAAGCCGCCGCCGCCGAGGCAGCTGCGCAAGAAGCCGCGCAGCAACTGGCCGCCGCGCAGCAACTCGCCACCGAACGGACGACGGCCCTGGAAGCCGCCAACGCGAAGCTGACCGTGGCCCAGGCTGACGCGACCAAGACCGAAGCCGAGCGGGTAGCCGCCGAGAAGCTATTGGCGGAGAAGGCGGCCGCGAACAAGACGGCCACCGACGTGGCAACCGCCGACAAGACGGCATCCGACCAGGCCACCGCCGAACAAGTTGCCGCGGCGAAAGTCGTGGTCGACAAGGCCGGGGCCAAGAAGGCGGCCGACGACGCTTTGGCCGCGCAAGCGACTGACGACAACAAGAAAAAGGTGGAGGCTGCCGCGGCGGAGCTGGTGACGGCTGAAAAGCTCGCTGCCGACAAGACAGCCACAGCCAAGACGGCCGCCGAGAAGGCCGCCGCTTCGCTCACCGCGATGCAGCAGGCCGAGCAAGCCAAAGTCGCCGCCGAGAAAGACCTGGCTGCCAAGACCGTGTTGGCCAAGACCGCCGCCGACAATTTGCCCGTCGCGAAGACCGAGGTCGAGAAGAAGACTGCCGAAAAGGCTGAGGCCGACAAAGTCTTAGCCGAGAAGGTCGCGGCAGCGAAAGCCGCCGCGGATGCGGCGGCGTCGGCCAAGGCAGCGGCCCAGCAGGCGAGTGCCGAAAAGGCCGCCTACGACCAGGCACAAGCGGCGCAAACGGTCCAGGCCAACGCAGGCAACTGAGCCGCTCACGAATAGGCCCCCACACGGAAGGGCAGTCCACGGACTCTGGTCACACGTTCGCCTAGGCTTTCCAGCCTGACTGGAACACTGGCGCATCCTTCAGCCTAAGCGTAAAGCGTACCAAGTGCGCAATAGCCCTAATGAATACGCGCACAATGTGATATTCGCGGACCACCAGTTATTCGCGGGGACGAACCGCGCCGGTCAGGCCGCTGTAATCGGCGCGATCCTCGGGATGCCAAAGGGGCAAACCCTCGCGAATGCGACGCGCCAGCACGTCGAGCTTCTCCGGCGAACCTGCCGGGGCCTCAGTGGGAATGAACTGTTCGGTCTCGATGGGCGCAAAGTCCTCGTCGTGACCAAATTCCAGAATGGCTTCAAATACGTTTCGCATGATCTTCAGACCCTCCATACCTCAAACAACCAACAATATCGCCCTGGCGGCCCTCCACCGGATACCAGCCACTGGGCAGCCGAAGCCCACGGCGACTTTCGACGCGATTCCTGCGTCAAACAGCTAAAACAGTTGCTACCCCAACAAACACGGCAAACGACGCCAAGGCGAACCTGGCAGGCGCCACGAATCAACGGAGGTGGCCCAGCCAACGACTCCGCTATAGGCGGGATGGCACCTGCGGCTCCAAGAATGTTATTTTTACCATTCTGGAATAAAAGTCAAGCATTTTGTCGACCCTAACGTGATTTTAACGAATTACAGCAACCATCGATGAGGTCCGATGTGAACTGGCTCCAACGGCCGCTGGTGCTTACTCCCCGGGCGCGAGGCTTTCACTTGATCACGCGCCAGGTGCTCGAGGCATTGCCTGAAGTGGCCGAATTCAAGGTGGGACTATTGCACGTCTTCATTCAGCACACTTCGGCCTCGTTGACCATCAATGAGAACGCCGATCCCGATGTGCCGGCGGACCTCGAACGCTCGTTCGACGCCTTGGCGCCCGAGGACTTTCCGTATCGGCACACTTGCGAAGGACCCGACGATATGCCGGCCCACGTGAAGGCGGCGATCTTAGGCAGCTCCGTCAGCGTGCCGGTGGCCGACGGCAAACCGGCACTGGGCATCTGGCAGGGCATTTATCTCTGCGAACATCGTGACAGCGCCGGTCCGCGGCGTTTAGTGCTGACAGTTTACGGCGATCGCGCAGGTTAGGGAATGGATTTCATTCCGCGTCAGGCTGGCACGCCTGACCTGCGGCTGGTGAGCTGGGCGAGGTCGTCGAGCCAGCCGTCGATCCAGGCGCCTTGGTTGGCGTTGCGGTCGATGTGCGACAAGGCCTCGAGCGTGCGGTCGGCGCAGTCGGCGGCGGTCTCGGCGTCGCCACGCCAGTTGGCCAGCGAGACTTTAACCTGCCTGGCCAGTTCGGCGTCGTCCGATGGTTCCGCGCCGCACAGCGCGCGGCAGGCCTGTCGATAAAACTCGGCGACAAAGGCGACGATCTGCCTGGCCCGCGCGCGGCGGAGAGGCGCTTCCTTGCCCGCGGTATCGATGAAGGCCCCCGTCAGTTTGCTGAGTTGCACGCTGTCTAGCCGAGGTTGCGAAAGCCTTTCGAGCAGTTGCCGGCGAAAGTCCCAAAGCGCGGGATCGGCCAGCTCTTTCGCGCGTGATAAGCTCCCCTGACTAAAGCGCGCCAACCGTTGGGCTTCATCCGACGTCAACCGCGGGGCGTCATCCCGATCGGGATCCTCGCCGTGCGCGACCAACAGCGCGGCCAGCACGTTTTCTTCGAGCGGGCGGAAGCGGACGATCTGCGAGCGCGAACGGATCGTGGGCAACTGCCGGTCGATGCTAGTGCCGATCAAGATCAGCACCGAATGGGGCGGCGGTTCTTCGAGTGTTTTCAAGAGCGCATTGGCGCCCTCCTCGTTGAGAAAATCGGCGTCGTCAATGACGGCGATTCGACACCTGCCCATGAAGGGCTTGAGTGAAATGTCGTGGCACAACCCCTCCGTCATGCGATGTTCCTTGGAGCCGATCAAGAGTGCCAGGGGGATCTCGCTTTTGTCGGCCGGCTTCGCCACGCGAAGCAAGTCCGGGTGCGTGCCCGCCGCCACCAGCGCGCAGCTCGCGCAATGCCCACACGGCTCGAGCCGCTCGGGCAATCGTTCGCTCAGCGATGGGCAAAGCAGCGACTGGGCCAACTTCAACGCGAACGTGTGCTTGCCGACGCCTGGCGGGCCAACGAAGAGAAACGTGGTCGCCAAATGGTCGCGCGCGAGACCGCGGCGGAACCGCTCGACCACGTCGTCTTGCCCCTGAATTCCCTGCCAGCTCATGCCATGCAGTTTAGCGGAGACAGGCGAGTGGGAATAGCGGCGGTGCACTAAACCGACAATAACCCGCCGCGGCCTTGCGACCCGGACAAAAAGGCACCCTACGACAATATCCGCTTCGCTGCGGCTTGAATCTCCACAGCCACATCGTCAATCGAGCGCGCGGCGTCGACGACGACAATCCGCTCTGGACACCGCGCCGCCTCGGCCAAGTAACCGCTACGCAACGCTGCGCGAAAGACATCGCCCTGACGCTCCATGCGGTCGAGTGGCCGATTCATCCGCGCCGCCGCCTCGGCGTCCGGAAGATCGAGGACGAAAGTCATGTCGGGTTGAATTCCGGCCGTGGCAACCTGGCCGACTTGCCGGACGCCCTCGACATCGAGCCCGCCGGCGTGTCCTTGGTAGACCACGTTCGCCAGCAAGAAGCGATCGGAGACGACGGTCTTCCCCTGGGCCAACGCGGGAGCGATCACTTCGTCGACGAGCTGCGCGCGGGCGGCCATGTATAGCAACATCTCACTGCGGCGGGCGATCGGCGTCGAGCGGGAATCGAGCAGAATCCGACGCACGGCTTCGCCCAGCGAGGTGCTGCCCGGATCGCGGCAGGCGATCACATCGAGGCCTCGCAAGCGCAGCCAGTCGCAGAAGCGGCCGATCTGGGTCGTCTTTCCACCACCGTCGATGCCGTCGAAGGAGAAGAACATGGTTAGCCAGTCGCGGGTGAATTGCTCGGCCCCCGGCAACTCGGGCGCCTCGCGGGCGGGGCCTCCGCCACGATCCGTCCCTTTCGGACGCAAAGAGTTCCGTCCGCGACAATGCGATCGGGCAACAACAACGCACCGCGGAATAAGAGATGACCATCCGGCATGCGTTGATGGTAATCTACTTGGCTTTCGGCTTCCATCCGCCGTCAGCGGGATCATCCCCACGTTCGGCGGCATGGCTCACTCGCAAGACGTTCCCCTTGGCCGACCGTGTGCCGCGCGCCCCATTGCCAGAGGAGGCTTGCTCATCGGAACCCGACGAGTCGAGGCGGGGGCCCCGCAGGGTCTGCGGCTGCTCTGTGCCTTCATCATCGGCGTCGTCGATCGAGGGCTTGTCGCTCGGCGGACGAGGCAGGTCGTCAGGCGAATTCGCGTCGCGTGAATCCGGAACCGCGTTGTCGGGCGTCGGCACCAGTTCCTTTTCCTGCTTGTCGTCGCCAGTGATTTGGCTGTTTTCGAATTCGTCGCCCGGCTGGTTCATCTGCTGCGGCATGGGACCGCGGCTGAAGACCTTGGGTTTCGTGAAGCCGTAGTTGATGAACAAGGCGGCGTCGCGCTCGCGAGCGCGTTTGCGCGCGTCGAAGTAGGCCTTCGCGGGCCACGGCCCTTCAGCCAGTTGAATGCCGTTGTACTCCAACAGCGAATTCTTGCGAAAGTGGACCTGCAGGATCGCCACGTTGTAATCGACCAGCGCGCGATAGTAAGCGATCTCGGCGTCGGCCAGTCGGCGCTGGGCGTCGAGCAGCATGTCGAGCGTGGCCGTGCCGGCGTCGACCGCGGCCTCCACTGCGTTAACCTGCCGCGCGGCGGCCACCCGGCGGTTGAATGTGGTCACGCTCACCTGATAGTTGCGGTCGAGGTCGCGGATGGAGTTGGTCATCAGGTGGGCGACTTCCAACTCCTGGTCCTGGAGCAAGGCCCGCGAGGCCGCCAAGGTCAGTTCGGCGTTCCGCACGCCGGCCATCGCCAGGCGGAAACCGATGGGCATCGTGAAGTTGAGGCCGAGCTGCCAATTCGGGAACTGGCCATTGAAAAGCGTGTTGACCGAGCCGGAGCCCGCATTGGTCGCGGGTGAGCCGGTGGGATTGTAGGCCTGGCCGTTGTAGTTCACCAACTGGTCGCCGAAACCGCCCCAACGATAGAGGGCCTGAAGATCGAGCCGCGGCAAGAGGTAGTTTCGTGAGGCGATCAGGATCAGTTCGTTCTTTTTGACAATCCACTTCTGTTTCCGCAACTCGACGCTACGACTGAGGGCTTCGGGCAGGATTTCGTTCCAGTCGAACTTGACTTCGGCCGTGGTGGGCTCGTCCTTGGGACGGATCAGGCGGCCGTCGGTCGGGGCCAGTCCCATCATGTATCGCAGCCGGCTTTCAGCCGTGTAGAGCAAGCCGAGCGAATTCTCGACCTGGGCGCGGAACAGGAAGTACTGTTCGCGGGCTTGGGCTTCCTTCTCGGCCTCGCCCCCCTTGGTGCCGCTTTCGTAAAGAGCGTAGACCTTACGCCAGGTTTGCAGCGCGCTGTCGCGGCCGGCCTGAACGGCGTTCAAGTTGCGGTAGTTGTAGTAAAGGTCCCAGTACGAGCGTTCCAAGTCGCCGCAGAAGTTGCGCACGCCGGCCTCGAAGTCGGCCAAAGTGATATCGACGTTGATCCGCGCCAAGACCACGCCGTTGTAAGTGCCGGGAAGGCTGTTCGGGTTCTGGACCGGGCCGTTGGTTCCCTGGCCGGCGAAAATGCCGGCGTTGCTGTTGGGACCGGCGATGCGGTTGAAATCCAGCCCGGCCCCCTGCAACAACGGATGCCGGATTTCGGCTTCGATGTCGCTCTGGTTGTAGCTCGGGAACTGGTTCGACGGCTGGTTGTTCTGGGTGTAGTAGTTGTGTTGCCGCAGGAAGTAACGGCTGCCGTACGCCGATACCTTGCCGATTTCCGACTGTTGCTGGGCGTAGTCCTGGTGTAATACCTGGGCGTTCAGACCGGTGAAGAGCTGGGGCTGTGGATTGTTGGTGTTCTGCCAGAACAATTGCGAGTTGAGCTGCGCGTCGAACTGGCTCAAGGCCGCTTCCGTGCCGGACGTCGACGATTCCTGGATCGCCGGATTGTAGATCGTCTGCTGGGTTTGACCTTGGCCGAGCGAACCCTGGTTGCCAAGCCCAATCGTGTTCGATTGCAGTAACTGGCCGGTCGGTGCGATCGTCTGGTTCGAGGCCGGCAAACCGGGCGTGAAGAGCAGACCGCCCAGGTTGCGGAGCACTTTGGCGTTGGCCAAGGCGGTCCGCATGGCCTCTTCGAGCGTGAGGTCCCAATACTCGGTGACGTTCGGATTACTCAGTGTGAACGGTTCTTTGGCGTCTTCGGCATCGGCAAGCCGGGCGTTATCCTCGTCGGAAACCTCGATCTGGGTGGCCATCCCCTTGTAGTGCGACATGTCCTTGTCGTCGAACAGGTAGACCGGTTTGCTCGGGGTACACCCGCTCGCGACGATCATGATCGAAGTCAAGACCGCCCAAATTGTCCGAAGTCGCCGGTTCATCGAATTCCATTCCTGATGCGGTTGAGCCACTCAGGCTACGATCCAAGCGCAGCCTCGTCGAAATCATCGGCGAACTTTGTATCGGCGTCATAATCGGCAAACTTGGAAGAATCTTTGCAATCGGCACTTTCATTGAAAACACGCCTGGCATCTCATAATACGCAATCTGTTCATTATATCCATTTTGACGCTTTGTGAGCTTGCCACTGCAGGGCGGGCAGGCCCAATCGAAAAACAGAAAGGCGCGATACCCAATGCGGCCGACGATGAGAGATTCACGGTCGCCGGGGCGATTGCTCCGCGATGCCCCGGTCGCTATCTCGTCGGGGCCGATTGACATTGGGAGCTGCCGTCAGTGGCCGATTTCGCCGCTCAAAGATACATCCCTACGTATCCGCCCCGGCCTTCGGATTCTTCCCGGAGTCGCGCGATTCGCTCGACGGTCTGCGCCAGGTCACCGGCGGCAATGTAACGGTCGAACTCGACGGCCACGCTGCGCGGAACCGTCTCCTGAAACCAGGACACGATCGGTTCGGTCAACCAGTCGCACGTTTCTCGAAGCAGTTCAACCGCAAGGTCGCAGCGGACTGTTGTCTGGTCTGTCTCATCGGTCAGGGCAGTCCCCTCGAAAGCGAACTGCAACATTCCGACGTCGGCCCGGTTCGTCAGGTGGAAGCCGCACGAGGCGTTGTAGAGGTAATAGGTGTTATGTGAACCGTGCGTTTCGAGCGCGTGTTTGATCCGTTCGCACCGAGCGCGGTACTTGGGCGAGGCGTCCAACGGGATGTCCATTCGCCCGATCGAACGCAACGGCAAGCAATCGAACACAATATCGACATGACGGTTCATTTTGGGGCCTCGTGATTGGAGGATGTCGTCGAGACAGTCGGAATCGCGCCGATTTGCGGCGCGACGGACGAATGCGCGGTCGTGCCGCGTCGCCAGACGAGTGTCAACCAACCTCGATCGGCTTCTAATTGGGTCAGTTCGAGCTTGCCCGCCTGGCTCATCTTGCCCGGCAGCACAAGCCCCTTGGAGACGATCTCCTGCGTGAAGATCCTGTCGAGACGGCGCCTCAGCAAATTGCGAAGCGCCTGTTGGGCGGCGCCGAACTTCGCCCCGCCGCCCTGAACGAATCCTGGCGGAAAGACTTCGATCTCGCCGACGCGCGTTGCTTTGACGGCACCGCGGGCGTTTTCCAGCCGATAGCGGACGGTCGAGTTCATCGCATACGGGAATTGCTTGCGATCGGATTTGAACCGCTTCCCACGGATGGTCAGGGTAACGGTGTCTTTCTCGACGTGTAACGAAATGGGTTGCACACTGGCAAATTCGATCGCCCACGGCTCGCGACCCTCTGAATACTGAAGTTGCGGGGGGACGGTATGTAGAATATCCATCGCGAGCTGGCTGACATGATCGTGGGTGATCTCACGCCCCGCCAGCAATCCAATCGCGAAGTTGTTAACCAGCGACTCGTGGAACCGCAGGGCCAGGTCGGGTTGGCCCGACAATTCGGGTGGTGGCGACGGCGCCGCCAACCGCGATGGGCCGTCGTGCAAACCCACGACGCGCGCCTGTTCTGCGGAAGTGCTGAAGTGTAACAGACGTGGAAACTCGCCGCGGCGGGTGAGTGGATCGCGGAAACGCTTTTTGAAGTCCCGATCCACTTTGATCAACATTGCGCCGACCTCGGCTTCGAGCCGCTGGTTGAACTTCTGCTCGGCGTGTCGCGCGGCGATCGACTCGCCGGCCGATTTCTGCCGGGGAATCCGCTTTTGCGCGGCATGACGGACGATGCGGCCCAGCAGACGACGACGGGTCGATCCGACCCCCGTCACGTGCGAATGCGTTCTTGCCGACGAAACCGCCGGACCTCCGCGTACGCCATCCGCGTCGATCAGCAGCCGCTTGGAGCCCAGAATGCGAGTTTCGCCCCGACTGTAAATGATTGCCGAGCGGTTGTGCCCGACCGTGTTGGAGTGGTTCGTGGCGTCCAACACGGTTTCAATGACGGCCCGGTGTGGATCGGGCACCATTCGCACGGTGGCCCGCCCCACCGTCCGGCCGGTACCGGAAATGGACGTGCCGAGAATGACATCGTGAACGGGAGCGGTCTCGTCGACCGTTCGACCGCTTCCCGCGGCGATCAACTCTTGCGATACCTGCGCGTAAAGATTGGGCTGTGAGAAATGGGCGCGAACCGCTCGTACGATATCGAGCGCCTGGCCGTGCCGCTGCAACCAACCGAGCGCCCCGCCGATTGCCTCCAACTGCTCTTCCGGAGATTGCTGGTAGTCGGCCAGGCCCCTGGCAAGTGCCTCCAGATTTGACTCGAACTCGGCGCGAAAACCATCGTTGGAAACCTGTTCGACCAGGTGCCGGTACGACCAAATCGCTTTGGCGACGTTGCGAAACACGGGCAATTCCAGCCCGACATGATCGGAGTGGAATCGATGGTACACGGCATCCAGAACGAGTGCGTCCGGAACACCTTCTACGGCCAGTTCCCGCTGGAGATCGTCCCACTTCAAGAACTGCTTCCAAGCACGGCCGTTGGCACCGGCCGGCGTCAGGTATCGTTCGAGCTGGCCCAGGACTTCGGTCAAAGGCCGTTTCGCCCGCGCCAAGTCGGCCGGGGTGCGGGCGACAAAATGCGCTTTTGCCGAACGGGCCAGGTCCGGTAGTTCATTCAGCGGAGGTGACGTTTCATCGAGATAAGCCCGCAGCGCCACCGCCACATCGTGAAACTCCGCCAATTCCAGTCCGTGGCGGCCAGATTCGAATCGATCGTACACAGCTTCCAATGGCCGGCGATCCAGATGTTCCAGTGGCCCCGGCGCCCGTCGAAGGTCATCCCAGAGCAAAAACTGTTTCCAAGCTCGTCCATTGGCGCCGTCCGTTGCCAAGAATCGATCAAGCCGGCCGATGACCCGGATCAACCGTTCCTTCGCCACTTCGGTCGGTGAGTGCGCGTTTGGCCCCTCGTCTCGTTGCGAAACCAACAAGAAACTCGATTTCCAGGCATGAATTTCGGAATGCTCGTGTATTGAGGTACGCGGGCCATTGGCTGGCTGACTTCCATAACCATCTTCCATGAAAAGGTTTAAGGCAATCAGCACGGCGTGGCAGGCTGCCGAGAATCGTAGTCGCATCGTCGGGCCCAGAGGAGAAAATCCAGTCAAGCTTGTTGATTTTGACCAAACTACCTGATAAACCGGTAATCTCCAAACGGTAAGAACTGCCTAACCGACAATCTCACCCAAGGACGCTTCCGCGCCCTACCGAATGCGACGGACCGCAAAGGCTGGTCGCACTCGCGTTTCAGGAGGTCTTCAAGATGGTTCGCATTCTACTATCATTTTGCGTCCTTCAACTACTAACTAGTATAGGGGGTTCTAAATCGGCCCTTTCGCGAGAGGAAACTGAACCGCTGGGCACTCACGAGGTTGTCGGCGAGGCCGCGTCCTCCGGCGAAACCGGGCCAGCCACTGAAGTTGATCAAGACACCGTTGAATGGCACACCGACTATGGCAAGGCGATCCGTGTCGCCCAAGCCCAGGACAAAATGATATTCATCGAGTTCCAATCGAGCAACAATCCGACGCAGCGGAGATTCGACACCGAAACGCTTTCGGATCGAACCGTCCGCGAGTTGCTCCGGCGATACGTGGCGGTGCGGCTCCCCCTGGACGCCAAGATCACCGTCGGCGGCGCGGTCTCGAAACTGCTCGATCACCCGGCTTTCGCCGAACTCAAGGGACGCCCGGGAATCGCGATCATCGACTATGCCCACCGCGACGCCGATTATTACGGACACGTCGTGACGGCGGTGTCGTTTACGCCCGGCAAATATTATCGATTCCACCCGCGACATCTGGCGGTGGCGCTTGATTTGCCGCCGGGCACGCTTACGCAACGGACCATGGTCTTTGCCGTGCGCATTCATCCTGAAGCGCCGGCCAGCACCAAAGGCGAACTCGATCCGAATTTAGCAACCGAGGCGAAAAGCCATTCGACGTACCAGGCTCGGATACGCGTGCAAGGACATCATCATTGGGGGCGGAGGTTCCCACGATTGAGCCGGCTGTTGCCGCGCGGGCTGCGGGCGCAGGAAGTGGTTGCCGAAAGTTGGCCGCACGAGGGACTGGTCGACGCCGCCGTGGATTGCGTCGAAAGTTGGCGTCAATCATCGGGCCATTGGAGCGCGGTACGCGCGCCACAGCCGCGTTTTGGTTATGACATGCAACGCGGCGGCAACGGCATTTGGTATGCGACGGGGCTGTTTGGAAACCGGCATTGAACCAGCGTCGAACCCCCGCCGGATTCTCGCCATGCGGCGAGTTCCGGTCGGGGGTTCTTTTGATTTACCGTCGTTCCCTACCCATTGGGGAATTGGCGGCAAAACTCATACAGCGCCATGGCAGTGGCCGTGGCTACGTTATAGGCATACGGCAAGCCGTAAACGGGTATCTCGACCACGTGGTCGACGAGCGACAAGGTCTCCTCCGCCAGCCCCAAGCGCTCGTTGCCCACCACCAGTACCGTTCGGCGCTCGAAAGCGAACGTTTGAAGGTTCTCGGAACCGGTGGTTTGCTCCAGCCCAACCAGACAATATCCCTGCCGGCGAAGCTCGGCCAATGGTGGAGCAAGCGTGCGGTGCACGAGGATCTCGACGGCTGATTCATTCTCGTCGTCCACGGCGTCGCGCGCGATTTTTCTGACGATTTTCGCCGTGCCGCAACAGATGACTTGGCGCACCCCGCAGCAGCCGGCCGTTCGCACGATGCGCGAAAGATTGATGTTGCTCCGCAACGGCGCACAGGCCACGATCAATTCGCGCGGCAATTTTAACGGGGTGGGCGGCTTGTGGCGCTGGTGCTCGAAACGGGGCATCGCCTTCTAGAATTCGTCGCCCGGCTGATAACTCAGCACGTAATCCTCGAATCGGATTCGGCGCTCGTCCCTGGGTACGGCGGCGAAGAGCATGTCGAGCAATTCCTGGAATCGCCGCGGCAGTACGCGATAATAGTTGTGCTTCCCCTCGCGCCTGCACTCGATTAGTTCCGAAACGCGCAGCAAAGCCAGGTGGTGGCTGACGGCGGGCTGACTCTGCTGAAGGATGTCACACAAGGCGCGAACGTGGAGCTCGTCGGTACGTGTCAGATAAAGCAGTATCCGCAACCGGGTTTCATCCGAAAGCAGTTTGAACACCTTGACCAGGTCCTTGACCACCGTATCTGGGATCTCAGGCACCGCGGCGTCCAAGGTCATGGTTCCGGCGAATTCCTCTGATTTGCTGATCATACTTTGTCCTTTCCGTGCTCCAATCGACGCGCGCCGCGCGAAAAGTCGCCCTCGCAGGTCCTCTCCGACATGAAACTTTCGCTCACTGCGATTCGACGCTTGAGCAAGAGCCAGTGGACAGGTCCACAGTCGTTGGTTACGTGTCGTTCAAACGAATCCTTGAGATGAAAACTCCGCGTTCGGCGGCACCCCTCAAGAACCACAGAACATGGTTCACGTTCGATCTGGAAGAGTGCATCCGCCGGCCGGAGCGTTCGATCATTCTATCCGGCCGCACGGAAAATGAAAAGCATTTCATCCCCTAAAATATCGCGAAATACCGACTATCGAGTGCTATCAAGGGCGGACTAGCATTACACCCTCATGTAGGGGGGTCAATGTGCCCCTGGTTGACCCCAGCGGCGATTGTACTTCGCGCGGCCATATCAATGAGACGTACTTGCCACGAAAAAGTGGTGGCTGGTGGCAGAGCCTAAGCGATGCCCGGCCTAATGGCCACCGGTGCATCGCTCACGCTCTGCCCGCTCTGCCCCAGCCACCGTGAAGGTCTCATTCTCGGCCGCGTGTGGTATAGGCTGTCCGTTGACGCTGGCTCGATCCACTTGTATATAACGAACCGGGGTCGCATCGATTGGGACTGACGAAATGCGAGGTCGAAACCTAGGGGTGGGCTTGCTGGCGGCCATGCTCGCTGCAGGATGTGGCGCGCGGAATGAGCCAGGCCTGGCCCCGGCCGAGACGCCGCCGACCAAAACCCTGATCGTCTTCGCCGCGGCCAGCACGCGTGAAGCGCTCGCGGAACTGAACGCGGCGTTCGAACGGAGCCACGCCGGTGTCGAAGTGCGGGCAAGCTATTCGGCGTCGTCGACGCTGGCGCAGCAGCTCGCCGCCGGAGCCGAAGCGCAGTTGTTCCTCTCGGCCGACGAAAAATGGGCCCAGTTCATCGCGGAAAAGAAGCTTGCCGCCGATTCGCGCCCACTGCTGGGCAACCGCCTCGTGCTGATTGTGCCCGAAAGCTCCAAGGCCGTAGTGACTTCACCGCGGGACCTATTGGACGACAGCGTTGGGCGGATTGCCATGGGCGATCCGCAGGCCGTCCCGGTCGGCCGCTACGCCAAGCAAGCGCTGACGAAGCTGGAGCTCTGGGAGCCGTTGAAGTCGAAGGTGGTCGGAGCGCAAGACACGCGGCAGGCGCTGGCGTTCGTCGAGACGGCCAGCGCCGACGCGGGCGTGGTTTATGCGACCGACGCGATCGTCTCGACACGCGTGCGCGTGGCGTTCGAATTCGATGTCGAACTGACCGAACCGATCGTCTATCCTTTGGTATTGCTCGAAGCGGCCCGCGACGACACGACCGCCAAAGCGCTGTTCGAATTCCTGCAATCCGGTGAAGCCGAGGCAACCTTCCGACGTCATGGCTTCACGTTTTTGCCGGCCGAAAAATGAGCCGCTTATGAAGAATGGAAAATCGGCATGCTATCGCCCGAAGAATGGTCGGCCCTGCGATTAAGCTTTCAGGTCGGACTGTGCGCCGTGGCAGCCAGCCTGCCGGCCGCGGTGGCTGTGGGCTACGGCTTGGCGCGCGGCGCGGTGACGACTTGTTGGCGCGTGCGCGCGCTGCACTGGTGCGCGCAGGTGCTCGTCGACCTGCCGTTGGTGCTGCCTCCGGTGGTGACGGGCTATCTGCTGCTAGGGTGCCTTGGGCCGCGGGGTCCGGTCGGCCGGGTGTTTGACGAGTGGTTCGGCGTTCGGCTGGTATTCACCTGGCGCGCGGCGGCCGTCGCCGCGGCTGTGGTCAGTTTTCCCTTGATGGTGCGCTCGATTCGGCTGGCGTTCCAGGGCGTCGACCGGCGGCTGGAGCTGGCCGCGCGGGGGCTGGGCGCCGGACGAGTCGACGCGTTTTTCTCGATCAGCCTGCCGCTCGCGCGGCGGGGGATCGTCGCCGGATGCGTGCTTGCTTTCGCACGTGGCCTGGGCGAGTTCGGGGCCACGATCATGGTGCTTGGTACCCTCGAAGATCAGCAGACGATTCCCCTGGCCATCTATAGCCTGGTGGGCCAACCAGGAGGCGTGGAACGCTGCTGGCGGCTGGTCGCCTTGTCGATCGTGCTGGCGTGCGGCGCGTTGGCGGTCAGCGAGTTCCTCGAGCGAAAGCAGTCGTTGCGTGAGTCAGCTTAGTTTTCGCTGCCGCCACCGGCATCCCGGCGGTTTTCAGCTCGACGTGTCTTTCGACACCGATCGAAGAGTGACCGCGTTGTTCGGTCCCTCGGGCAGTGGAAAGACGAGCGTCCTGATGCTGATTGCCGGGCTCTACGCTCCCGATAGCGGACTCATTCGATTGGGTGAGCGGACGCTGGTGGACACTGCCGCCGGCCATTTCACGCCGATCGAGCGGCGGCGCGTGGGATTGGTGTTCCAGGACCAACTCTTGTTTCCCCACCTTTCGGTGCGTGACAACCTGCGCTTTGGTGAGCGCCGCCGGCCTCCGGCGGCGGAGGCAATCGAATTCGGACGGGTCGTCGAGGTACTCGAACTTGCCGAGTTGCTCGGCCGCTATCCGCGAAACCTCTCGGGCGGCGAACGGCAGCGGGTCGCCTTGGGCCGTTCGCTGCTGGCGGGACCCGAACTGCTGTTGCTCGACGAGCCGCTGGCCGCACTCGACGACGCGCTGAAAGACCGGATCTTGACTTACCTGGAGCGCGTCGTCGGCGAATGGCGGATTCCGGCGGTGTATGTCAGCCACGGCGCGGCCGAAGTCACCCGCCTCGCCGATTGGGTCGTGGTGCTCGAGGCGGGGCACGTCGCAGCCAGCGGTCCGCCACAGGTGGTCCTCGGCCGATAACACCGCTCGCCACTGGCTGCTATACTGCTTGAGAGAGTTTGACCGACGTTGAGCCGCAGGCGAAATCCGCCGAAGGCGGAAGGATGACGGATGAAAGACCTAAGAATGAAGATGAACAGCACATGGTTGCTGCTGCTTTCCCTTTTTCTCACCACGGTGGCGGTTGGTCTACCGGCGCCGTCGGCCGAGCCATTCGACGGGCCGGTCGAGCTGCTCTGGCCTGAGGGCGCCCCCGGTGCGGTTGGAACGGAACCGGTCGATGTCCCTTGGCTGAGCATCCACCGTCCTCCCCGCGACAAGGTGAACGGCGCCGCCGTGATCGTCCTACCCGGCGGCGGGTACGGGGGCCTGGCTGACAGCTACGAAGGTCACGAAGTCGCTGACTGGTTCAACTCATTCGGGGTGACGGCGATGGTGCTCAAGTACCGCCTGGCGCCGCGCTACCACCACCCCGCCCCCTTGAACGATGCGCAACGCGCCATTCGACTCGTCCGTGCGCGGGCCGGTGAGTGGCAGGTCGATTCCCGGCGAATCGGGATTCTCGGTTTTTCGGCCGGTGGACACCTGGCCTCGACGGCTGGCACGCACTTCGATGCCGGGCAGGCCGACGCCGACGAGGCGATCGAACGGCAAAGTTGCCGGCCCGATTTTGTGGTACTTTGTTATCCGGTCGTGACGATGGCCGGTGAGTTCGCGCACGCCGGCTCGCGCAACAACCTGTTGGGTGAGAACGCCGACGCGAAACTCGTGGAGAACCTTTCCAACGAAAAGCAAATTACGCCCGAAACTCCGCCGACGTTCATGTTCCACACCAGCGAAGACAGCGTCGTCCCGCCTGAGAACAGCGTGCTGTTTTATCTCGCTTTACGAAAAGCCAAGGTGCCGGCCGAGTTGCACATCTATGAGAAAGGCCGTCACGGCGTCGGATTGGCGCAGCAAGATCCGGCACTGGCGAGTTGGCCCGGGCTGCTGGTGACCTGGTTGCGCGGGAGGGGGATATTGGAAAGGAACTAGGCGGCACGCGGGAAGATTGAAGCATGAACGCATCTCCTTGGATCATTGAAACGACCGACGCCGGTTTCGATCGCGACGTGATCGAGCGTTCGCGCGAGCTGCCCGTGGTAGTCGACTTTTGGGCCACCTGGTGCGGGCCGTGCCGCACGCTCGGCCCGACGCTCGAGGCGCTGGCCGTCGAAGCCGACGGTAAGTTTCTCCTGGTCAAGGCCGAAGTCGAAACCAACGGATCCGCGGCCGGCCGGTTTCGCGTCGATTCGATTCCCGCCGTGTTCGCCTTGCGCGATGGCCGGATGGTCGACCATTTCATCGGGGCCATGAGCGAGGCGCAGCTTCGCGAGTGGCTGGCCCGTATCCAGCCCAGCGCCGCCGAGCGATTGCGGGCCGAAGCGGCGAACGTCGCCGCGGCTGACCCGTCGGCGGCGGAGGCAATGCTCCGCGAAGCAATGGCACTTGAGCCACGAGAATCTGCCGCCAAAATTGCGCTGGCGCAGCTACTCTTGGCTCAAGATCGGCTTACCGAAAGCGAACAACTCCTGGGCGAGTTGGCCGAACGGGGATACCTGGAACCGGAAGCCGAACGCGTGCAATCCGAAATCGCCGTGCGCCTTGGCGCTATCGAGGCCGGACCGATCGATGAGTGCCGAGCGCGGATCGCCGAGTCGCCCGACGATTTCGAAGCGCAATGGAAACTGGCGCGGGCACTCGCCGGACAGCGCCAATACGAGGAATCGCTGGAACGGTGCCTGAAGCTCGTGCAGTTCGACCGGCGCCATTTGGGTGAACCGGCCCGGCAGTTGATGGTGCAACTGTTCCAGATCCTGGGACCTGACAACGAGCTCGTCTCGACCTACCGCCGGCAGTTGTCGAGCGCGCTTTATTGACAAAGGACGATCCTAACCATGGCCGACGAAATCGACTATGAGATTTTTGGCGAGGAGATGCAGTACGTCGAGGTCACGCTCGACCCGGAGGAAATGGTCATCGCCGAACCGGGCATGATGATGTACATGACGCCTGGCATACAGATGGAAACCATGTTCGGCGACCCTTCCGCAAAGCCAGGCGGGTTTTGGAACAAGGTGGCCGCCGCCGGCAAGAGGGCGATCACCGGCGAGTCGCTGTTCATCACCACCTTTCGAAACGCCGCCAGCGCCCGTGAACACGTGGCCTTTGCTGCGCCCTATCCGGGGAAGATCCTCCCGATGCACCTCGACCAACTGGGCGGCGAGCTGATTTGCCAGAAAGACGCCTTCGTTTGCGCCGCGCGAGGCGTGCAGATCGGAATCGCCTTCCAGAAGAAAATGGGAGTGGGGCTCTTCGGCGGCGAGGGGTTCATCATGCAGCGGCTCACCGGCGACGGTATCGCGCTGGTCCATGCCGGTGGCACGATGATGCGCCGCACATTGCGATCCCGAGAAACTTTGAAGCTCGACACGGGATGTCTGGTGGCCATGACCGCCAGCGTGACCTACGACATCCAACTTGTGGGTGGCGTCAAGAATACTTTGTTCGGCGGCGAGGGTCTGTTTTTCGCCACGCTCACGGGCCCCGGTGAAATCTGGTGCCAGTCGCTCCCCTTCTCGCGCCTCGCCGGCCGCGTGCTGGCCAATGCCAGAGGGGGAAAAGAAGAGGGTTCGATCCTCGGCGGTTTAGGACGCCTGCTCGACGGCGACAATCAGTAGGGGGCGTTGCCGGCAGAAGAGTTAATGGTGCAGCCGCTCGACATCTTGTACGAAGACAACCACCTGCTCGCGGTTGTAAAGCCCGTCGGTTTGGCGACGATGGGGGTCGCCGCGGGAACGCCCAGCCTGCTGGCCATCGCCAAGGAATATCTCAAACAGCGCTACCACAAGCCGGGAAACGTTTATCTGGGCGCGATGAGCCGCCTCGACGCGCCCGTCTCGGGAGTGGTGCTCTTTGCCCGCACGTCGAAAGCTGCCGCACGGTTGACCGAGCAATTTCGAACCAGGGCCGTGGAGAAGGTCTATTGGGCAATCGTCGCCGGCGAACCGCCCTCGGAAGGTGAGTGCGCCGATTGGCTGGCCAAGGATGAGCGTCACCGGCGGATGCATATCGCACGCGCCGGCGAATTGGGCGCCCAGGAAGCCCGGCTCGGTTTCAGGCGTTTGTCACGGCTACCCCAGGGATGGCTCCTGGAAGTGGTGCTCGAAACGGGACGCAAACACCAGATTCGCTTGCAGTTGGGCAGCCGGGGCTGGCCGATTCTGGGTGATCGGAAATACGGCAGCCGAGAGCGATTCCCCTTGGGAATCGCTCTTCATGCCAGGCGGCTCACCTTCAGCCATCCTTCGCGTGGGGAACCCATCCTTCTGGTGGCACCTCTGCCTCCCGCTTGGACAAGGTTCGGAGTTCAAGTCTAGCACCTCTCGTCCGAATCTTCGAAATAATCGACAGAACCCGCGGAACCTTTGTCGCTCTTCCGGGGTCATATAATACTGCGCGCGGATGCTGCGAGGGTCGAAACGTGGCCAAACTTTGACCAGATCCTTGGCGCAAGGTAGCAGCTTGGGGTAAGGTTAGCATAATTGCGCGATTGTTCAGTGCCGACTGCCTCGCGCGGTCCATGAGACTCCTTGGCATTTACAGAAATTGAATAAGTCCGTCTTCCAACAATCGGCCTTGGCCAGCGGCCTGGTAACCCAGGACGAGCTGGACGAAGCTGTTGAACTCTTGCGTGCCAGCAGTCGCAAGCATGGCAAACCCATCAGCGACGAGCGGTTGGCGAAGAAGCTCATTGCGCTGGGCCGGCTGAACAAATGGCAGGCCGAACAGTTGCGCGGCGGACGCACTAAATTCAAATTGGGACCCTACCACATCATCGACTCCATCGGCCGCGGCGGTATGGGGCACGTTTACAAGGCCGAACATTCGATCATGGGCCGCGTCGTCGCTGTGAAGGTACTGCCACCGGAGAAGTCGACTCCCGAGGCGATCGAAAGCTTTGCGCGCGAGATTCGCACCCAGGCCCAGTTGGACCACGAAAACCTGGTGCGAGCCTACGACGCGGGACACGACCTTAAAGTCCATTTTCTGGTGACCGAATATGTGCCTGGTCTCGACCTGCGGCGTTTGATCCGCCGTCAGGGACGGCTCAGCATGAAATCGGCCGCCTCGATCATCACCCAGGCAGCCAGGGGACTGGGCTACGCCCACAGCCGCGGCTTGATCCACCGCGACGTCAAGCCGGGCAACTTGCTCGTCACGCCCGACGGACACACCAAAGTCTCCGACCTGGGGCTGGCCGGCTATTTCAGCGAATCGGAACAGACCGATGCCAGGGGCCACAAGGTCGTTGGCACCGCCGATTACCTGGCTCCTGAGCAGATCACCACACCCGAGCGGCCGAATCCGGTAAGCGACATCTATGCTTTAGGGTGTACCCTATATTACGCTGTGACGGGCAAAGTGCCGTTTCCAGGCGGTACGCCCAGCGAAAAAGCCCGCAAGCATCGCCAGGACCCACCTTTGGACCCTCGGCGTCTGAATTCGGAGCTCAGCGACGAGTTCGTGGAAGTGATCGCCGACATGATGGCCAAGACGCCTGCCGAGCGAATCCCGACGGCCGCGGATGTGATCGCACGGTTGGCACCTTGGGTCGACAGCAACGCCCCGGCGATGTCGAGCGAGTTGCAAGCGCCAGCGGCCGCGCCGGCGGCTTTCGAGCCGTCGCTCCCGCGACGCCCGTTAGCTCCAATATCGGGCGGTACCCGGTTGGTCAGCGATACCGAGCCAAATTTCCTGGTCCAGCCGATCGACGATCCCGGACAAGGCGAAAGCCCCAGCCAGATGTCGCTGGGCACGCAACCCATGGCTCAAACCAGTTCCGAGACGTTACCCCTCTTCCCTGCCGATGGTCGAAGCATCGACTGGAATTCCCAAGGCGGCGAATTATCGATCCTGGTGAAGCTGCTGGTCGTGGTCGGAATCCTCTTCGCGCTGGGCACGTTCGCCGCCGTCGTCATCTATACGGCGCTGTCGGGCTCGTAGAGCCCGTCGTTGGGTTGCGGCCCAAGGCCGCTTTAGGGAACTTGCCGTAAAGTGTAATGAGCCTCGGCGGGAAAGAAAAACGCGTTCGGTGGGCCAAGGTGGCTCAGGCGGAACTCGTAGATGAAGCCGGGACGTAGCCGCGCGAGGCGTAGCGTGACACGCAAGCCGTCGGCGGCGACTTCTAGCGATTCGATTCTTTCGGCTTCATGGTCGACGTCGGGACTACCGTATGCCGAGGTGGCGATGCGGCGGTACGAGCTGATCGAGTAGTGCTTTGCTTGTGCGGCGGCGGGGCGATCCACCGGTCGGGTGAAGTCGATCGTGAAACCCTCGCTGGTCGCGCGCACCTCGGCGATTCCTAATGGCACTTCGCCGGCCGAACGAAGCCTGACGATCGAGCCCGTGTTGTGCCCGCCACCCCATCCGCTGTCGCGCAGGTTGCCAATATAAATGTCGCCATTGGGCGCCACGGCACAAACGACTGGCCCCTCAAACGTCGCCTGGCCTTCCGCCGGTTCGACGCTGAACGGGTAGGCGGCGCCTTGATAACCGTCATCCACTCGCTGGAGGCTCATGCGAATCAGGCGACGCGTGTCGTATTCACAACCAATCAGGTGCCCGTCGAACGGTCCACGATCGAGAAAACAGATCCCGTTGATGCTCCGCGTCCACGGGTGGGGGATCTGGATGGCCGGCTCGCGGTACGGCGGCGCAAAGCCGGGCTTTGCTTCGTTGCGGTTGATGAAGCCGTAGCGGGCGCCGGCGACGATCTGATTCAGCTCGTTGAAAGGTGTGTAGTTCCCCTGGTTGTCGGTGGCGAACAGGTCGCCGGAGCGGTTCAGCGCCAGTCCCATCGGAAACCGCAGACCGCTACCGAGCGGTTCGATCGAGTAGGACCGCGGGTCGTCGCGCGTCGAATGGCGCGGAACCAGCTTGACGACCGTGCCACGAAGATGCGCCGCCGCTTCGCTGCGATCGTCTTGCTGGCAAGGGAGGCCAAGATAGTAGGCGCCCTGAGCGTCGCTCGGCAAGCCGATCGACCAGTCGTGATAGTCGGCCGTGTAGCCCCAGCCCGAGGCGATCACGTCGGCCCGGTCGGCCCGGCCATCGCGGTCGCGGTCGGAGAGCCGCAACAAGCAAGGCTTTTGCGCAACATCGAGCGCATCGCCATGGGCCGCAATGCCGTAAGGCGCGGCCAGGCCATCGCAAAACAGCTCCTGCCGGTCTTCAAGGCCGTCGCCGTCAGTATCGCGAGCAAGCCAAACGCTCCCTTTGAGCGAACAATACGCTAAGGTGCCGTCGTCGCGCCACGCCAGGCCGGTCGGCATTTCAGCGCTTGGCAGCGGTAGCCGCGCCGCTTCGTAGCCCGGCACCACCGATAATGACACGGGAGACTCAGGCTCGTCTTCCCGTGGGAAGGCGTGGAAATGGTCGCCGGGCAGTTGAATCAGATATTCGGCCTCGACAACCAACGGATCGTTGATGCCGAAGGAACGCAACGTGACGGTTGGTGATGGGTCCGAGTTCTTACCACTCCCGTTACCCGTCAGCTTCGCGCCTGCCGGATGGCGCAGGCGAATGCTGGGATTGCCTGGCAATGCGATGGCCAATGCCGATTTGCCGCCATCCGTCGTTGTAAACCGACCGCTGGGGACAAGCCGAAGTTGCACGTCGTGATCAGCAGGCACACCGGAGATCTCGACGCGGCGGCGAAATCCGTTCGTGTTCTTGCCCAGCTCCAACGCTGTTAGCTGTTGGACGACAGCGACGACGAACGGCTCGACGCCATCATCCGCATCGAACCGCAAGCGGTATCCGAACCGTAGGCCCCGATCCAATTGCTCGAACCAGTCGAGCTGTGTGGCGAATTGTGGTGATCGCAACGGATGCAGCGCCATGCCGCTGCGAAGTAAGCGCAGTTCGCCATCGCCGCCCGGCGACGCCGGTGGCAAGACGTGGCTCCCTCCCGGTTCCCAGTACCACGCCTTGCCGCGTGTCCGCTGGCGGGCCGTGTCGCCCAACCACCAGGCGGAAAGGCGATTCGAATCGAGATCGAAGAGCACGTTGTGCCGATTGGCCAGCCCCACGACCAACGGCACGACGAATGGCCGCTCGTCAACTTCCAACACGTCAGAAAGTGCGATGGCCGGCTCGACGACGCCTGCAAGATTGCTCGCTCGCAGCACGCGGATCGCGCCGGGCGGAGGTGGATTGAAGCCGGGCGTGTTGAGCACTCGCCAAACAGCGGAGAGCTGGTCGTCGAGCCGGTCAGCCAGGACGCCTCGAACGGGCTGTTGGATCGAGGGCATCTCCATCCGTGGGATGATGCGGGCGGGATTGCGCACCCAGCGGTCAAACCACTCCGCGCGGACTCGCCCGCCGACCAGCGACAAGTCGGCGCCGTGGGCCGCCGGCGAGACACCCACGGGGAGCGACTTGCCGATCTGGTGGCAGCTCGTGCAGCCAAACCCTTCTGAGGTGACCAATCGCCCGCCGGCCCTGGTCAGCGTCGCGTCGTCCACAGGCTCGTTGTCCTCGGCGCGATTCTCCAAGGAACCATCTTTCACATCCGGCCGATCAGGAATCCGGTCCGCCTCGATCAAATAGCCAATCAACGCCCGCAATTCATCGTCGGCGAGATTGAACTTGGGCATCCGCACGGCAAGCCACGGCCGCAATGGCGGAGTCGTCAATCGCACTGCCGCGGCGAGCGCCTCGTCGCGCAGCTTGTCGCCGACACCGGTCAAGGGGGGCGGAGCCAGCGCGGCGAGTGAAGCGGCCAGCTCAGGGTGCGCGGTGGCGACGGCGTCGAGCCGCGCGGCGATGCCGGGCGCCAATCCGCGGGCATGGCAACCAAGGCAGTTGCGTTCCGCAAGGATGAATCGACCATTGAATTCCTTGTCGAGCGACGGGCCGCTGGAAAGAGCGACGGCCTCCAGCGCCAGTGAGGAAACGTACGTGCGTAGCGCCTCTCGGTCTGCCGGCAAAAGCCCGTAGCCAGGACGCTTGCTCTTGCGGTCTGGTTCTCCGACGCAGCTCTGGTCCCATCGGGCCGTCACGTCGAGACGGCGGCGTTTGACCAACGGCGTCGTGAGCTCGCGAGGCAGCTCGTGGCAGGCGGCGCAGCGATGTTCGGCGATCAAGCGGCGGCCGAGTTCAAGGCGCGGATTGGCGGTTGGCCTGGTAACGGAGCTGACGATGGTCGTTGGATCACCGCCATGCAATGTGGACAGAAACGCGGCAAGGTTGGCACGTTCCTCCGGCGTCAGGGCGAACACCGGCATACGGTGCGATGGGTTAATCGCGCTCGGAGTTTCGAGCCAACGGACGAAGAAATCGGCGGGGCGCTTGCGGGCCACGGCCGCCAGATCGCCGCCGCCGAACAGGCCACTTTCCCCCAATTCACCGAGGCGATGGCAAGCCAGGCAGCCGAGCGTATGAAATAGCTTACCGCCCGCATCGGCAACACCGAGTGGCGATTTCTCGACCGTTCCTGGAGGCGCCGCCGAAGCGGCCAGCAACGCATCGGCGATCGCAGCAGCCTGGTCGGCGGTGAAACCGAAGGAGGGCATCCGCGCCGGCGCTGCGATATCTTCTGTGGTGTCGCCATGATCGTCCGAACGCTGGAGCCAGTCGATCAGCCAGCGCTGCGAGAGATTGCCCGCCAGCCGAGTCAGCTCCGGGGCGGGTATCGCCGTCTGTTCACTGGAAAGCTCATGGCAGGCCGCGCAGCGTAGTGCCCGAGTGAGAAGCTGGCCTTTCTCGAACCAATCGTCGGGCGCATCACCAGGTTCATGGAACCACTGTCGATCCGGGATGGGCTCAAGTTGGAACTGCGGTCCCGACCAGAACAGGCCAACGCGGGCCTCTTCGCCCGTTCGACGATAGGCGACTTCCAGCGGGTGGTAGCCGTATTCGAGTTCCACCGGCTCGGTTCGCAACCAACGCGCTTCGTCGGTCTGGGCGTCGAGCAGCATTTTGCCGGCCAGACGAATTTGCACCTGGCCTGTGGCATGGACTGCGAACGTATACTTGCCGGGCGCGATCGTGAACAATCGCCCTTGCCACGCAACCGAGAATGGTCCGTCGGGCAGTCGCGGGTCGGGACGCCGCGCGTGCCAACCGAATTGGATCGCTTCGTCGCGGCGCTGGTGCGTCTTGCCGTCAGTGCCGGTATAGCGGGCAACCAGTCCGGGGCGGAACTCCGGCAGATCATCGTCATCCTCTTCCTCTTGAGCGACCACCGCGGCGCAACACGACGCGGCAACCACGGATGCGAAGAAAAGATGAAGGACTTTGAGCCCTGAGCGAAATCCGCCGAAGGCCGAGTCCATCGTTCCGAGCCGGATTTTTCCTGCGATGGCCACGACCGGTTATGCTGACGCCTGCTCCAGGGTCGCAATCGCGCGGGATCGCACGTCGAATTCACGCAATTGGCACATGATAGTCATCCCTTTCCAGGTCACCATCAGTTTAGCTCGAATCCCCGGTCATAGCTACCGAAATGCTTCCTCGCAGACACGCCATCACAATTGCCAAATCGCACTATCCGCCTCTTTCTGGCGATTCCGGTGGCCGCCCTCACGACGATTCCCATCGAGCTTGATGTCGCAATCTGCGACATCAAGTTCCAAATGGGGCCTCCCTGGCTTCCACGGAACATGGCGCCGTAATGGCCGCGAACGTGCTGAGCAGTCCGGTCGGACTTTACTACTTCTCCCGCCGCAAGCGCACGCTCTTGAGGTCGATGACCGCGCCCTGCGGCGGGCGGTCAGGCCGAACCGTTAGCTGCTGTTCGCCGGCAATCAGTTCGACGGTGCCGATTCGCAATTGACGGTAGGTGTCCCAGTTGCCGGTGCCGGGCACCTTGGCGACGATTCGCTGGCCGGCGATTTCAACGGCCAGCGACTGGCCGGCCGTGCCATCGTCGCAGGCGTAATCGAGCGCAACGGAATACTTGCCGGGTTGGGCGACTTCAAGTGTCCAGACGGCGCGGTCGTCAGAGCTCTGCCAATAGCCCAGGTTACGGTATTGCGGCTCGAATACGAGCGTTTCGCCAAAGATCTCGCACTGGCCGGCCAATAGCCAGAATTCGCCGCGCAGGGCTTCGGGTTTCACCACGACGGGCTGGTTCCCTTCGAAACTCTTGCGCGCCGGCTTGAACTCCGTGAGGTAGAGAAGCAGGTCGGCGATGTCTTGCGGAACCAGGTCCTTTTCCATTCCTTCGGGCATGAGCGACTTCGACGAACTGGCGAGCGTTTCGAGGTCGGCCCGCAACAGCGGAACCTGTTTCCCCTCGGAGGCGACCAGTATGACGCTGTTGCCGGTTTCGGTGGCGAGCATGCCGGTGTGAACCAGTCCGTCGTTCGTGACGGCCGTGTAGTTGATGTACTTGGCCTCCACGGCGCGGTTGGGGTCGAAGATGGCCGTCAAGAGCCCTTCGAACGAACGGTCGGTCAGCGCCGAGAGGTCGGGGCCAACCGCATGCCCAACATCGAGGAGTTTGTGACAGGCGGAGCAGTGTTTCTTGAACACCGCGGCACCTCGCTCGGCGCTGCCGCCCAATTGCGCCGATGGGCGAAAAGCGGCCACGACTTTGGCCCGGTCGGCGTCGACCGAGCCGGCGAACAGTCTTTGCGCCGCTTTGCGCACGGCGGCAACGTCATGCTGCAGAAGCCGTTGGCGGTGGGCCGCGTCGATCTCGCCCGGCGGCACGTCGCCGGCGGTCATGCGCTGGATGAGCGTGTCGGTCCACGGGCCTCGGGATAAGACGGCGTCGAGCACACGCGAACGAATTCCAGGACCGTAGCCCATCCAGCCCGCCAACAGCAAGCCCGGCACGCTATCGTCGCCCAGCCGGGCCAACGCGGCCACAGCGGCCGATTGCAAGAAAATGGGCGTTTGCGGTACGAGCAGATCGGCCAGCACGGCGATGTCCGCCTGGCGACGGCTGGTTTCCCGGCCCAAGAGCCGCAGCGCCGTCCGGCGGTCGGCTTCGGTCGCGTCCGTGTCGGCCAACGTCGCACGCGCGGCGGCGAACATATCCGCCAGGTGAGCCAAAGGCTGTTTCAGTCGGCCGTCGCCCCGTTGCTCGAGTTCTGCCAACGACGCCTTCGCGCGATCGAGCGATTCCAAAAGGCCGGCCAGCGCCGCGAATTGCCACGCCGCAAATCGTTGCGCCTCGGGGGTATCACCGCCGAAACGGCTGATCGATTCGAGCGCCGTGGCCAGCGCTGAAGGATCATCCAAAGCGACGGCCAGAGACAAGAGCTGCTCGACCAGCCCCGCAGGCGGCGATTCGGATCCCGTGGTGAAGACCGCATTGATCAAGCCGGCCAGGTTTTCCTTGTTGACCGAGCTGAGGACCGCGGCGGTGATGTACACATCATTCGTAGCCGAACGCGCCAATGCGGCCAGGGCCTTGCCCGACTCGAGTGCGTGCCACTCACCCAGGCTAAACGCCAATTGCAGTTGAAGTTGGTAATCTTCTGTCGTGACCAACCGCGCCACGGCCGTTGCGACGTCGGGAATCTTGTCGAGGAGAGGTTCGGCCAAACGCACGGCATGCCGCTGGACGCCGGCGTGCGGGTCGTCGAGCGCGGTAATCAAGGTCGCAACGTCCAAGGCGCCGAGACCATCGAGCGAACAGATCGCGTGAAGCCGCGCCAGCGGCCGACGCTCGCGATCGGTTGTGAGCGATTTCAACGCCGGCACGGCCTTATTGCCACCTCGCTCGATCAGGAGTTGTTGGGCCATGTCGCGTTGCCAACCACTGGGGCTGTCGAGCGCGGCGACCAGGCCGGCGGCATCGAGCAGGCTGAGCCGAGGCATCGGCCGGGGGGGATTGCCGATCGGGTACACGCGGTAAATTCGCCCCTTGTCGTGGCCGGCCCGCAGGTCGAGCCGTTCTTGCCATTCGCGCGGAATCCACTCGGGGTGCTCGATCACCTGGCGGTACATGTCGGCAATCCAAAGGGCGCCGTCAGGCCCGGTGCGGACCATCACGGGCCGGAACCAGTTGTCGGTCGATGCGAGGAACTCGCTGTGCTCCTCGTCCGCGGCGCGGCGGCTGTGAAACGCGATCCCTTCGCGCGCGTACAGCACCTCGCGGTGGACCAGGTTATGCACCGGCTCGCAGACGAAGGTGCTCGCGGAAAAAGCCGGGCCGAACAGGTCGTCGCGATAAACGATCGCGCTGCATGCAGAGGTGAAGCGGTTGACGGCATTCTGGTCGTTGAAGCGCGCTGCCGTGCGGCTTGCCGGAAACACGGGCGCCGCGCCGGGCGCATCGGAGACATGCACTCGCGGGTCGGGCGGAGCGACGTGCGGATTGCGCCGGAGATAGTGATCGGCCAGCACGAACTGGTACATCGGGTTGGCGTTGTTCGAGCCGAACCAGTTGCCCCAATCGTCACGCTCGCGCAGAAACTGGGTTTGACCCGTCTGCGCGTCGATGAGCCCAAGGTCGGGCTGAATGCGGAAGTCGCGCCCTGCGATGGCCACATGCTCGCCGGTGGCGATCGATTCGACCTCTCCACCGCTGTCGCCGTTGGCGCAGTAGATCCAATGGTCGAGGCCGTAACGCAGGCCGTTCGTGCGGTGTTGCTGGTTCCCTTCGCTGAAACCGCGGAACAGCGTACGCCGCACGTCGGCTTGTCCGTCGCCATCGGTGTCTTCAGCATAGAAAATTTCAGGAGCGCACGTCACAAGAACGCCGTCGCGCCAGGGCATCACGCCCGATGGGAAGCCCAGGCCGTCGAGGAACACGGTCGAGCGGTCATACCGGCCGTCGCCGTCGGTGTCTTCGAGGAAACGCACTCGACCGCCGTGCTTGCCCTTGTCGTCGATCCCCCGCGGATAATCGGCCATCTCGACAACCCAAAGTTTGCCGTCGGCGCCCCAGGCGAAAGCGACAGGGTCCATCACGAGCGGCTCCGCGGCGACCAGTTCGATTGCGAAACCGGGCCGCACGACCATCGAGGCCAGCGCCGCGGCGGGCGATCGGGGTTCCGGCTCGACGTCGGCCAACAATTCGTTGAACGAGCGGCGGTCGACATGGTGCTTGAGCCGGTCGGTGGTTTCGTTTTGCAGCCAGAGGTGCCGCGAATGGAACCACGCGCCAAAATTCGTCCCGGCTACAGTGATGGGAGGGATCGCTCCCTCGGCGGGCCGCGTACCGGCCAATGCCCGTTGCGACCATCCTTCGTCCGGTAAATGAAATAGGTCCAGTGAATACCGCTCTTCATTGGAGAAGATCACATCGTCCTTTCCGTCGCGGTTGACGTCGACGAACCTCAGCCCGGCGTCATGGCCTTCGGCATCGACGAATATCGCGCCCGCGGGCAACGAGTAGGGGAGGCGTTGCCACGACCTCTGATCGTTGTCGTAGCGGAAGGCCGCCGATTGGTCGGCATTGGCAACCAGGCATTCGGTCTGGCCGTCGCCGTTAAGGTCGCGGAAGCGAACGCCCAGGTCGCGGCCGCCGATCGATGTTTGGATCGGTTCGACTTCGATATCGAGACCCGAAAACAAAGCCGGATCGTCGCGCCATTTGTCACCGTCGTACCTCCAGGCTCCCTCCGTGTCGTCACGTGCGATGACGACAACCCGGGGGGGCTTGCCAACGATGCCGAAACGAAAAGCATTGGGATTGTCCGAAAGATTACTGACAGGAAAATGGGAAGAGGTCCAGGTCTTGTCTTGCGGCGACCAGACGCGTGTCTGCTGACAAACGAGGTTAGAGATCAGGACGTCGAGGTAACCGTCGTCGTTCAGGTCGATAAGTCGCACTCCGTTGTCGCCACCATCGGTCGAGCGAAGCGAGTTGCCGGCCATTAGATTGCGGTCAAGCCGCTCTTGGGCCTCGCGGAACGTGAGGAACTTGATCCGCCGGCCATATTTCTTGACCGCGTAGTCGATCAAGCTCACGATCTGCTCGTTGCGAATCCACTCGTAAGGATGGAACACGAGGTTGAATACGCCTTGCTTGATCACGGTGGCGTCGAGCGCGGCTTGCCAATCGGAGAGCGTCTTGGGGTTGGCGGGCTGGTGCAGGTTCTGGGCGCTCCAGTCGCTGGGCGTGACGCAAGGGAACTCCCAACAAAGCCGACCGATAACGTAGGGATACGGATAATCGTCGATCGTATTGACGAACGACGAAAACTTCAGCGGCACGTACTTGCGGAACCGTTCCTGTCCGTCGGCCTCTTGCACCAGCTCTCGCGGCAGGTCCGGGTCGTTCGAGGTGAAGACGTTGCAGACCGAGCTATCGAGCGTGAGGAAGCGACCTTCAGTCGTCGAGCGGTTGAAGATCTCCGCGAAGAATCGCGGGCTCGGCGTGTTGAGCGAATCGCAGCAAGGAGTACGGAAGGCGACGGGCCGGTTGCCGGGTATCGAGGCCATGAGATCGACGCAGCGGTCGTAGGTCGACTTGGCCTTGTCGAAATCGCCCTTTTGCAGGAGTGGGCAGGGGTGGTCGACGGTATGGACTTCGAGGCTCAGCCCTTCTTCGAGCCACTGCTGCAGGTGCGGATCGGCCGGATCGATCTGACAGGTCATGATACTCACCGGGGCGCGGCCATCGATCTGTTTGAGCCGTTCGAGGATTGGCCGCAGGTAGTTCTCCCAGCGATCATGCCCGCGCATGTCGTCGATCGCCAGCACCACGACCGCCTCGACCCCATCCTCACCGACCCACTGAGGCGTGACGAGCTTGGGAAATGTCCGCGACGGGTAATACGGATCGTTCGAGTCGAGATAGGTCAAGCGGTTGCCGTCGGCGGCATTCGCGATTGCGGGCACAAGGCAGATGCAAACTGCGAATTGAAGAATGCAAAGTGCAAATTCGCGGCTGCCAGGCAGGTACGTCGGGCGATCGTTCATTCTGTATTCCCCCTTGGCAGCGCACCGTCTTTACCTGGAGCCGCTAAGCTCGCCATCGCGGTTGGTCCGCTTCCAATGATCTACCCCAAGACCAGAATCCAGAATACTGGCGCGCATCCGGCGGGTCAAAGACGGCGCCCCGCTCTGCTCGCATGGCGCAGCTTGTCGCTGCGCAACAAGAAGGCATCGCCGATCGTCGGCAGTGCTTAGCGCCCCGACATGAACATGATGATGAGGGACATGCCGGCGATCAGCAGCACCGTGATTCCGGCGATCACGAGCCAGCCGGGCAAGGGATTCGGCGCCTTCGCGCCGTCCTCGCCCGACGTCTTGCGCCCCAAGCGCGCTTCGACGGGGCTGGCCGGCGCGTCGAACTTGATCGCAAACTGGCCGAAAGGGTCGAGCGGCTTGGCGACGGGCAACTTCTTGGCCTTGGGCTTGCCGCTGCCGATCTTCGAACTGCCGCCCGATCCACTCTTGAGGTTCGGGTCGCTGCCGACTGCGCGGTCTGAACCTGAGCGACCTGAACCTGAGCGACCTGAACCTGAGCCTTTCGTCGTCGGGCGCTCGATGTTCGCCTGCGTATCGTGGATCGACGGAAGCTGCTTGTCGGAGGCGTGTTGCGCCGGGTCGCGGGCCACAACCGCCGCGGTGGCACTTGTCGCCTCTTCGACCCCCGCGCCCGCAATCGTTGCCCCGGCCGTGGCTGGGTGCTTCGAATGCCCGTTCGACCCTCGCGCCGCGGCTGTCGCCTGCGACCCACCGGGCTTCTGCGCGGTAGTGGCTTGCGACGGTGAACGCTTGGAGGCCGCCAACCGCTCGTTGGCGCCGCTACGGTTAGCCAACCATAGGCCCAACGCCTGGCTCACTTCGGCGGCCGTTTGGTAGCGTTTCTCCCGCGACTTGGCCATCATTCGCTTGCAAATGGCCGCCAGTTCGGGTGGGACGTCTCTCCGATCCTTGGCGATACTCGCCGGCTCCTCGGTCTGGTGCTTCATCAGCCGCTGCGCCAGCGTGCCATCGGGAAATGGAGGGTGCCCGGTCAACGCGAAATAAAGCGTACATCCCAGGCTGTAAATGTCGGCCCGCACGTCCACGGTATGGCTGTTGATCGCTTGCTCCGGGGCCAGATAGTCGGCCGTGCCCAGTACGTTTTCGTCGTGGGCGATGGTCAGTGAAACTTGGTTGTCGTCGGAGAAGCGGGCCAAACCAAGGTCGAGGACCTTGACCACGCCATTGAGGTCTACCAACAAGTTGGCGGGCTTGATGTCGCGATGGATCAGCCCGACCTTGTGGGCGTGGCCCAGTCCGTCGGCCGCCTGGCGGATATAATCGGCGGCCGTCTCGTAGGCCAGGGCGCCATGGCTTTTGACGATCTGCTGCAAGTCTTGCCCTTGGACGAACTCCATCACCAGGTAGTGGGTATCGCCCTGGTTATCAATGTCATAAGCGTGGACGATGTTGGGATGATCGAGTGCGGCGGCGGCGCGGGCCTCGCGATAAAAGCGGGCCAGGTACGACGAATCATGCACGCGATTGGTCGGCAGTACCTTGATCGCTACGCGGCGCTGCATGTTGACGTGCTCCGCCAGGTAGACGGAGCTCATGCCGCCGGTTCCGACATGGTCGAGCAGTTTGTATTTGCCGAGAAAAAAACCGCGACCGCGACCATCGAGCAGCTTCTTGCTTTGCCAGTCGGTCAGCAGCCCCGCGTCAATCAAGCACCGCGAAACGGCCTGGGGGTCGTCGGGCGCTTCATCGCATTGGCCACCGTCCACTTGGTTACTGTCGTGCGACCCCGCGTTGGCTGTCGCCAACGCCTCGGCCAGCCGGTCCTTGTCGACCAGCCCGCTGCGCCGTACCAAGTCGATGAATGTGTCAACTTTGAGCTTGCTCATGCCGTCGCCGCCCACAGCCGCCACCGAAGAAGCGCATCCCTGGAGATCGCGAGCAAAACGGACCACGATCCGGCCTACAAACGTGCCGCCTTGGTTGGCCCGGGCGACAAAATCACCGCGAGATCCCGCGGAACTTGTAGACTAGTGTGGTTGCTGAAAGGATACCAGTAAACTCGCGTCGCCGTAAAGCACTTTCATAAAATTGTAGAAGATTTTCAACGGACAGCCAAGGGGGCGTCGTTGCCCGCTGTGACCCGGTGGTATGGAGGATTCGCGTGCGTACAACCCGCGTAATCGTTTTTACCCGGCCGGGCTGCCACCTTTGCGACGACGCCATTCAACTACTGATTCGGCACGGATTGGCGCCCGAAGAGGTGGATATCGATCAAGATCCGATTCTGCGGGCGAAATTCGACAAGTGCGTGCCGGTGGTCGAATTCGACGGCGTCGAACGCTTTCGGGGAAAGGTCAACGAAGTTCTCCTGAGGCGGTTGCTAACGAGGCGTTAGGGAGCACTATCTGGGGCAGGTTTTCAACTTGCCATATTCGTGAAATGTCGGTTGGAGTGGCAGATTGGAAACCTGCCCAATAAGAAGGCTACCATGCGGCAATTGGGAGTGTTCGCGAAATACTGGCAGCCGGGCACGGTTAAGACGCGATTGGCCGTGAGCGTCGGTCCCGAGGCCGCCGCATGCTTGCACCGCGCGTGCGTACGGACCGTTTTGCGCCGAACGTGCGCGTTGTCCGATCGCCGCGCGCTCCTGGTCACTCCGCCGGAGAGCATTGTGGAATTTGCGAGTTTCGCAGGGGCGGCGTGGGATGTCGAATCGCAGTCGTCCGGTGATCTCGGGGCGAGGATGCGACACTACTTCGAGGCCTCGTTTTCTCGCGGTGCGACCGAGGTGGTGCTCATTGGCTCGGACAGTCCAACGTTGCCTGTCGTTTATATCGAGCGGGCATTCGAATTGCTCGGCCGTCACGCGGTTGTCCTCGGTCCGGCAAGCGACGGCGGCTACTACCTGATCGGCGCGGCGGGCAATGCACCCCCAGTCTTCGACGGAGTCGCGTGGGGCGGCGATACGGTTTGGCGCCAGACGGTCGAGCGGCTGTCCGCCGCCGGGTGCTCTTATGCCGAGCTGCCCTCATGGTACGACGTCGACACCATTGACGATCTGCGGCGGCTGCACGCCGAGCTTTCGGCGATGAATCCGCGTGATCAGATATTCGAAGACTTGTGGTGTGAGGTTGTAGGGCAGGTTGTCAACCTGCCAGACGCCGGGGACTCAACCCGATTCGCGAAACGGCAACGGCGTTGATATACTCGGTTTTGGTCAGATTTGACGTGATGAAACGATCGAGCTAGCGAACGATGGTCGATTTATTGATCGTGGGTGGCGGCGTGGTAGGCCTATCGTTGGCCTACGAAACGGCCGCGGCGGGCTTGAGCGTGCGGGTCATCGACCGTGGCCCGCCGGGCCGCGAGGCATCGTGGGCAGGCGCGGGCATCTTGCCGCCCACCGGCGATACACCGACCGACGACCCCGTATTGCAACTGCACCGGCTAAGCAACACCTTGCACGCCGAGTGGGCCGGGCGGCTCCGCGAGGAAACTGGCGTCGATAACGGTTTTCGCCGCTGTGGCGGAATCTACCTTGCCCGCGACGCGGCCACCGACGACGACCTTCGAAAAACCGCGCGTGAATGGCGCGAATTGGGCATTACGGCCGAAACGTTGACCCCAGGCGAATTGGCCGACATCGAACCGGCCCTTGATCCCCAGGCGATTTCCAGTTGCTACCTGCTCCGCGACGAGGCCCAACTGCGCAACCCGCGCCATTTGAAGGCCCTGCTGGCAGGCTGTTCGCAGCGCGGCGTGGAAGTGTCGCCGGGTGCGGCGGCCGAGGAGTTCCGTATCCGAGATGGGCGAATCACACAGGTCGAGACGACCAACGGGCCGATCACCGCCAGCCAGATTTGCATTACCAGCGGTCCATGGGCCAAAGCACTCCTGGCGCGGCTCGGCGTGAAGGTGGGAATGAAACCAATCCGTGGGCAGATGGTGCTCGTTTGCGGCCCACACCCCGTGTTGCGGCGGGTCGTCAATGACGGCCCTCGCTACCTGGTGCCGCGCGGCGATGGCCGCGTGCTGATCGGCTCGACTGAAGAAGATGCCGGATTCGACAAACGAACAACGGCGGATGGCGTATCGGGCCTGCTCGAATTCGCCGTGCGCTTGGCGCCCGGCCTGAGGCAGGCCCAATTCGAGCAATGCTGGGCCGGGTTGCGGCCGGCGACGCTCGACGGCCTTCCTTATCTGGGGCGCCTCCCCGAATTGGAGAACGCTTTCCTCGCGGCGGGCCACTTCCGCAGTGGTTTGCAACTCTCGCCCGGTACCGCCTTGGTCATGAGCCGGTTGATCCAAGGTTTGGAAGCAACGATCGACCTGCGGCCGTTTCGAGTCCAACGAGGTTGAATTGGTGGATAACCCGTACCAGTCGCCGCAAGACAGCGGAGGAGTACCGTTCTCCGAGGGGGGCTCCGGCGGAATGGGTTCACACATTCGTATCGTCGCGATCCTGATGATGGTTCAGGGCGGACTTGAAACATTGATTGGTGTGATGCTCTTGATTATGGGCGGAGTAATGCCCTCCGTCTTTGCCAATATGGCGGCCGGCGAGCCGGCCGGGCCGGGGCAGGCGCCGCCTCCCGCCGCCGTGGGTTGGGTCTTGGGGGGCGTTTACTTTGGGTTGGGTGTGGTGTTGCTCGCTGGTGCCGTGCTCAAATTGGTCGCCGGTTGGCGCAACTTCTGGTTCCGCGGCCGGGTGATGGGGCTCGTCGCCCTCTCGTCGGGACTGGTGACAATATTCACCTGTTATTGCTTTCCCACCGCCCTGGCATTATTCATTTACGGATTGATCGTGTACCTTAACGGGCAGTCAATCCGTTGGTTTGCGCTGGGCGCCCGCGGCGCGACGCCGGAAGAAATTCAGACGACCTGGTAAGACCGCTCGAGGTTGATCGATGGACAATCCAAACCCTCAGAACGGTCCTTCACCACCCGGCGCTTCCCCGTTTGGCATGACGCCTGTCACGCCCGACGCCGCAAGGGCCATGCCCGGTACCCGGCAGCGCCCTGGCGGCCTGACGGTCATTTGTGTCCTTGCAATCGTGCTGGGCGCGCTGGGGTTGATGACAGGATGTTTTGGATTGTTGTCACAAGCGTTCAACCAGCAGATGCAGAACGGCCTGGCGGGGTTGCAAGCGGGGGCCAACAAGGAAGCAGCCGAGCTGCAACAGGAGATGAACGCCAAAGTGGTCGCGGCGTCGGCAAAATTCGCCTGGCTGAACATGCTACTGGCCGTCGTGCAACTCGCAGTGGCCGCCTCGCTCTTGGTCGGTGGGATCATGTCGTTGAAGTTACGCCCTCTTGGGCGCAAGCTGTTGCTGGGCGCATTCGTCGCCGCGATCGTGTTCGAAGCGGCGCGGATCTATCCGACGATTTCCGTCCAGCAAGCGATGGTACCGATCATGGCCGAATACATGCCCAAGATGATGAAGGCCCAGGCGCCGCCGGGAGGGCAGCAACCGGCAGGCATGGACCAGGCGATGTCCAGCATCATGTCGGCGTTGGGGATCGTTGGGATGGTCTTCTTCGTCGTCACAGTTGCCGTCAAGGGCGTCTATTACGCGATCGGCATCGTTTATCTCCGTAAGCCGTCGGTCGCCCTGCTGTTCACACCGCCGGCGATTGAGTCGACCGAATGGAGATGACGAGCCCCCATGGCCAAAAAAAACTCGCGCCTGGCGGTCTACACCGGCTCATTCGACCCGATCACGCTCGGGCACCTGAACGTGATTGAACGGGCCAGCGCGTTGGTCGACAAGCTGATCGTCGGCATTGGCGTCAACGCCGGCAAAGACCCCCTGTTCACGCCCGAGGAACGCATCGACCTCGTGCGACGCACGACGCGGCGGTTCGACAACGTCGAGGTTCGCCAATTCGCCGGCCTGGCCGTGGCCTTCGTTCGCGAGTGCGGCGCGCGGGTCATGGTGCGCGGCGTGCGGCCGTTGACCGACCTCGAAGCTGAAATGACCATGATGCTGGCCAACCGCCAGCTCGACCCGGAGATCGAAACCGTGGTGCTGATGGCCGACAAGGAGTTTGCCCACGTTTCCAGCTCGCTGATCAAGCAGATCGCCCCGCTCGCCAGCGATATTGAGCTGGCCCACTTTGTGCCGCCGGAGGTGATTGTGGAGCTGAGAAGGAAGATGGGAAAGTAGTCATTCGTCATTTGTCACCAATGACCAATGACATGGGACAAATGACCAAAACTTAGTTCTGGTGCGTCCCGTCTTCCTTGTTCAAATGCCGGCGCAGATAACGGGCACGCTCGATGTTGCGGTCCGCCGTGTCGAGCTCCATGCCGCTGAGCTTCTGTAAATGGGCGGGCTGGGTGTAGATGAACAGCTTGTTCAACGTCGGAATCTCCAGGTCGGCGATCAGCCCCAGGTTGACGCCCATCCGAACGCTCGACAGCAAGTGCATCGTCTCCTCGGAACTGATCGTCTGCGCCGTGCGGAGAATGCCGTAGGCTCGGCTGACGCGGTCATGCAGGTTTTCCTGGCTTTCGCGTACCAGGAACTCACGCGCCTTGCGCTCGTAGTCGATGATCGTTGGCACGACGTCGCCCACCTGCTTCACCAGCTCGGCCTCGGCGCGGCCCAGCGTGATCTGGTTGCTGATCTGGTAAAAATCGCCCATCGCCTGCGACCCCTCGCCATAAAGCCCGCGCACCGCGAGGCTGATCTTCTGCAGCGACCTGAACAGCTTGTCGATCTGCCGCGTGATGACCAACGCCGGCAAGTGCAACATCACACTCACCCGCATACCGGTGCCGACGTTCGTGGGGCAGGCCGTCAGGTAGCCCAATCGTTCATTGAAGGCGTAGGTCACCTGCGACTCGACCAGGTCGTCGATCCGGTTGCTCTGTTCCCAGGCGCCCGAAAGGTCGAGTCCGCTGTGCATCACCTGGATGCGGAGGTGGTCCTCTTCGTTGATCATCAGGCTCACGCGCTCATTGGGATCGATCGCCACGCCGCGAGCGCCTTCGCTCTCGGCGTGCTCGCGGCTGATGAGCTGCCGCTCGACCAGAAACTGCCGGTCGATACCCGCCAGTTTGTTGACGTCGACATATTCCAGCTCCGCCGACTGCACCTTGAGAATGCGGTCTCGCAGTGTGCGCTCGATCTCGGCGCGATCGGCGGCGTTGGCCCGGCTGATGAACGGGAAGTCGGCCAGGTTGCGTGCCAGACGGATGCGGCTAGAAATCACGATGTCGGATTCGGGACCCGACCCGCGAAGCCACTCGCCGCTGCTACGTGCTAGGTCGTCGAATTCCACGGTGTCAGCACGACCTTTCGATCTGTCGAATTTCGTCGCGCAACTGCGAAGCCCGCTCGTAGTCTTCGCCCTGGATCGCTTCCTTGATTTCTCGCCGCAGCCGGATCAGCTCCGTTTGCCGGTCGGTGTTCACCGGCGACCGTTGGGGACGCTTCCCCTTGTGCGCGCTCTCTCCGTGGATATTCAGGATCAACGGGTCGAGCTCCTTCTCGAAGCAGATGTAGTCGTGAGGGCAGCCAAGCCGCCCCTGGTTACGGAACTCGAAGAACGTGATGCCGCAGATCGGGCAAACCTGTTGGTCGAGCCGTGCCAGTTCTTCGGCCGTGCCGCCGACCAGTTGCTGCGCCAGTGCTCCCGCCAGGTTCGAGGCGACCGAAGGCTCCGAATCCGATTCAGTAAGGTATTCCCGGGCGTGCTCCTCGCAAAGATGCAATTCCTGAGGCTTACCGCCCGTCAATTCGGTGATATGGAAGGTGGCCGGCTTTTCGCACTGATGACACTTCATGGCAGCACCGCAATGGCGCGTTTCGGGCGCAGCATCCTCCCCACGAGATGCTGCGCGAATTCTAACAGTGACCCCCACCATGTCAACGGGATTTAGCGGTTGGTCGCCCTCTATTCCCTGCGCCCCCTAGGCTGTAACCTGTAAAGCTGTAACGTCTATCCCATTTTCTCAAGCCGCGACGATGCGACACTTTCCCGATTTCGAGACGTTTCGGAGGTTGGCGCCCGGCGTGCAATTCGTCCCCGTCTACCGGCAGTTGGCCGGCGACTCGCTCACGCCGGTGACCGCTTTCCGGAAGATCGACGGTGGGGGCTGCGCCTGTTTGTTCGAAAGTGTGATCGGGGGCGAAAAGGTCGGCCGCTACAGCTTCCTCACCGCCGATCCGTTCCTCCTGATCGAGGCTCACGGCAAGCGGGTTTCGATCACGGATCTGTCCTCCACGTCATCCGCCCTGCGGGAGGAATTCGACGCGGACGACCCGCTCGACGAGCTGAAGCGGCGCGTTTCGGCACTACGGGCGGCTGCATTGCCGGAATTGCCTCCGTTTTGCTCAGGCGCCGTGGGTTACGCGGCCTACGACACGGTGCGCTATAACGAGCACCTGCCAAACGCCCCGTTCGACGATCGCAAACTTGCGGACCTGGCCTTCGCCTTCTTCGATCGGATGGTGGTTTTCGACAACGTCCGCAAGACGATGATCGTCGTGGCGATGGCCCGGCCATCGGCCGACGAATCGAACTGGGCCGACGCTTACGCTGACGCCTGCCGCCGTGTCGACGAGCTGGTTTCGCGGCTTGCCGCCCCCGGCGGTGAACCACCGCCGGCCGACATCTATTTTCATGGCGATCCACGGATTGCCTGCACCTCGAATTTTCAACAAGCCGATTTCGAGGCGGCGGTCGAGAAGTGCCTTGAATACATCCGCGCTGGCGACATCTTCCAGGTGGTCCTCAGTCAGCGGTTACAAACCACGATTCACGCCCCGCCATTCGAAATCTACCGCACCCTTCGAGTCGTCAACCCCAGTCCGTTCATGTTCTACCTGCGCACGCCGCAGGCCACGCTGGTCGGCAGCTCTCCGGAAATCCTGGTCGAGGTGGTCGATGGCCGCGTGACGGTGCGGCCCCTGGCCGGCACTCGCCCCCGCGGCGCAACCGATGATGACGACAAACGTCTTGCCGAGGAATTGCTGGCCGACCCTAAAGAGCGGGCCGAACACGTGATGCTCGTCGACCTGGGCCGCAACGACGTCGGGCGGGTCGCCCGATACGGATCGGTGGCCGTCAGTGACGTCATGACCATCGAACGATACAGCCACGTGATGCACATTACGTCGAACGTCAGCGGCCAACTTGCCCCCGGCCGCGATGCCTTTGACGCTTTGCGCGCCTGCCTGCCCGCCGGCACCGTTTCAGGGGCCCCCAAGGTGCGGGCGATGCAGATCATCGACGAGCTCGAGCCCCACCGCCGGGGGCCATACGCTGGCGCCGTGGGCTACGTCGATTTCAACGGCAACATGAACACCTGCATCACCCTGAGGACGATCGTCGTTCAGGGGGACCAGGCGTACGTCCAAGCGGGGGCGGGCATCGTGGCCGACAGCATTCCTGCCAGCGAGTACCAGGAAACGCTGAACAAGGCGCGCGGATTGTTGAAAGCGATTGAAATCACCGAATCGCGTTTGGGGGAGGAAGGCGATAGGCCCTAATCCCAACGCCCAGCGCGTAATGCCTATTCCCCCAAAATCGCGATTGCTTCAAATCGGGTGATTCGAGTATCCTCCGCGCCCCTGATGGGTGGCAGTGCGTGAAATCGCCGCCGCCATAGGCATTCACACGTTCACATCGAACCGAAGGATCTGATTCATGCGTCCGCAACGCACTGGGTTCTGGGGCATGGGGCTCTTTGGCATCGGGTTCTGGGCAATTGCGATCGCCTGCAGCCTGGCGCCGGCGAACCGCGCCTGGAGCGACGACTTTCATGTTCAAAGCAAGCTCTTTTTCCCTGGCGAGGAACCCAGCGAATCGACGACGCTTTTTTACGCTGGACGGGTCTACGATTTCCTTTCAGCGGCCGACGAAACGACCGTCTTCGACCCCGAGAACGACGAGTTCAAGCTCCTCGACGCGCGGCGAAAGCTGAAAACCGAAATCACGACCGGCGACATCGCTCAAAAAATCAATCTGCTGCGCTCGGCGGCCCGCGCGCAAGTCACTTTGCCGCTGGCGAAATTCTACGTCGACCCAAAGTTCGCGGAAGCGCAAGACCCGGTCACCGGCGACGTGCTGCTGACCAGCGCCTATATGGATTACAGGCTCAAGACCTTCATTCCTCCCAACCCCGAAGCGTCGCGGCAGTACTGTGCTTTCGCCGATTGGTCGGTTCAGCTTGACGTGATGTTAAGGCTCAAACCGGATTCCAATCTGTCGGAAATGCTGCCGTTTGCCCGTTTGAAAGTCAACGACGTGCTGAAGCAGCGGCAGGAGCTCCCCCTGGTGGTCGAAAAGACGCTGAAGCCGCAAAAGAAGGGCAAGAAGCCAGTGGTCCTGCGCTGCGAGCATTCGATCCAGCCTCGAATGGCGCAGGAAGACCTGCGGCGGATCAAAGAGGTCCACGAGCAGTTGCACACCTTCAACGCCGTCAGTTTCGAAGAGTACCGCCGGCGTAATTCCGACCAGGCCCAGGCCCAGACGCAGCCTCAGGGCGTTCTGGCCAACCGGAAGGGACGTTAATCGCTCCCCCGTGGCACGGCGGACACGCCTGGATTACCATGCAGGTGATCCACGACCCGCCTGTTTTCATCCTACCTGGGGAGCCACGCCATGAGCCGTCGGTTGATTTGCTTCGTTCGCCCACTGGCCGTGTTGAGTCTTTTGTTCCACCTGAGTGTCGCCGCGGGGGCGGCTGAATTGGATCTGGTCAAGCACGAGCGAGGCGTGACGGTAAATGCCGACGGCAAGCTTTTCACGGAGTACCTGATCGCGACCGGTCCCAAGCCGATCCTGTGGCCGATCATTGGTCCCACCGGCGTGCCGATGAGCCGAGCCTTTCCAATGCAGAAAATTGAGGGAGAAAAGCAGGACCACCCGCACCAGCGATCGCTTTGGTTCACGCATGGCAACGTCAACGGAATCGACTTTTGGAGTGAGAACGCCCCACACGGCTCGATCGTCCATCGGGAGTTCAACGAAGTGGCCGCCACTTCCGACGCGGCGGTGATCTCGACGCGCAACGACTGGCTCGCGCCCGATGGCAAGAGGCAGTTGGAAGACCGCAGGACGCTCACGTTTCGCGCCGATGCAGGACGCCGTACCATCGACTTCGACATTACACTCCTGGCCAGCGACGGGCCTGTGACCTTCGGCGACACGAAGGAAGGCACGATGGGTATCCGCGTGCCAACCGTCATGGATGTCGAGAGCGGCAAGGGAGGCCGGATCGTCAACGACCAGGGCCAAACGGATAAGGACGCCTGGGGCAAGCCGGCCGCGTGGGTCGATTACCACGGGCCTGTGGGTGGCGAGGTCGTCGGCGTCGCCATCCTGAACCACCCGTCGAGCTTCCGTTATCCGACGACATGGCATGTGCGGACATACGGACTGTTCGCCGCCAATCCGTTCGGATGGCACGATTTCCAAGGCTCCGACCAGGTCAACGGATCACATACCGTTCCCAAGGGTGAATCGATCCATTTGCGATACCGCTTTGTCTTCCATCAAGGCGACGAGCAGACAGCGCGGATCGCCGATGCTTTCGCGGACTATGCCAAAGAGGACAAGCCTTAGTTCCCAAATTCCCCATCCCCACATCTCCTCCTTGTCTCGCTATCCCCTACTTGGATTTGGGTCAACTTGCGGAGCGACTCTGCCGATAGTGGAAGCCGGACAAACCTTACCGGTTACGTAAGCCGCCGCGGAAGTGGTGTGCGAATCCAACGATCCTTCGAATTCCGACACGGCTGAGATGGCAAACGCACAGACGGTGTTCGACGAGGAAAGCGTCGTCGAGGCCGACAAGTTGTCGGTCATCGGCACGCGAGTCGACCCGGCCCACGTGCTCGTCGGCACGCGGCAACCCGCGGTCTCGGTGGCCGATGCGCAGCAACCGGTATTCGACGCCGCTGAATCGACCGTGGTCGCCTATCCGGCCGATGACCCCGCCCAAGCGCAATTGCAAGCAGTGCAATTGCAAGCCGATCAGCTCGCCGAGCGTCTCCGCCTGCGGCACGATGAACTCGACCGCCGCGAGGGGCTGTTGAACGCCCAGCGGGCTGAATTCGACAACGAGTTACGCTCGGCACGGCTTTGGCTCGACGAGCGGCAGCAGGAGTTCTCCCAGCGAGAAGCGAGCCTGGGCCAGCGGCATGCGGCCATGGCCGAAAGGGAGGCTGAGCTGGTTGAGCGGGAGGCGAAACTGGCCGAGCGGGCGACGGTCGTTTCCGCTCGCGAGCAGGAGGTCGAATGGCGGCAGACCCGTTTGAACGACACCGAACAGTGGCTGGAAATCAGCCGGCGACAGCTCGAATTCGAGCGGCAAACCCAATGTGAGCAGCGCGATCGCCAACGCGGCGAGCTCAACGACGAGGCCCAGCGGCTGGCCGAGCGGGCGACGGCGTTGGCGACCGCCGAGGCCGAACTTGCCGCCCGAAAGGCCGATGCCGGAAAGGAGGCAAGCCAGGCTGAACAGGAGCGGCTGCGAGCCATCGACGAGCGGACGGCGCAACTTGCCAAACGCGAAGCCGAGTTGGCCACCACCGACGCGCTGATGGCCGAGAGCCAGTCGCAAATCGCGCAATTGCGCGAAAGCTGGGTCCAGCGGCACGAACAAATTGAGGCTCAGGCTCGCGTCGACCGCCGACGCCTGGCCCAGCAGCAACGGCGTTTGGAGGCCGAATGGGCCGACAAAACGCAATTGCTGGCCCGCCAAGGGGAACAACTCGACCGGCGCCGCGCGGCCTTGGAACACTCGCGGATCGACCTGGGGCGACTGCACCGTGAAACGCTGGAAATGAGGCTGGCAATCGAGGAATTGCGGGCCCAGCTTGCCGGACCGGGCGCGCCGGCGGCGTTAGTTCGTTCGCTCGGCGGGCTCCGGCAACGCCTCACCGACCATTACCGTCTGGAGTCCGACGAGCTGGTGCGGCGGCGCGCCGAACTCGAGACGCTCAAGGCGGAGCTGGTGGCGGAGCACGGCAGGCTGCACGACCGTCAACAAGAACTCGCGCATTGGGTTGCCCAGCGTGAGAGCGAACTCAACGCCCAGGCAGAGCGGCTTAGCGCGTGCGAAGTCGACCTGGCCGAACAGGCGGCGCGATTCCGCGGTCAGGAAGATGCCTGGCGCGAAGAACGGTTCGGCTACCAACAAGAGATTCGACGGCTGACGCTGAGGTGTTAATGACGGAACCGGTCTTTTCAGAAATTTGTCGTCCGTCTATGGTACACTTCTCCGGATCTGGGGTTAAAATACTTGTCGGGTATCGTTGTCGATGGTACAAACACGCGATGGTCAGCTTTTCAGGCCACATACGTCGGCCGGCTGATTCGCAATGTCCTATGATGGAGGGATTCGCTCCCTATGAACCAACTTGACGCCGCCTCTTTCGCGGTTTCCGCGTACGAAGAGTCCGAAGAGCCTCCTAGTTCTTCCCGCCGGCATCCACACTGGAAAGACGTCCCCCTCGAACAATGGGAGGACTGGCGTTGGCAGATGCAAAACGCCGTTCGCACCACCTCCCAGCTCACGGAGCTCCTGCCTCACTCTCCTCATGACATTGCCGCCCTCGAACATCTCGAGGTGCAATTCAAGCTGGCGATTCCGCCTTACTACTTTTCTCTGATCGACGTGGACGACCCGGCGGATCCGATTCGCTTGCAGTCCTGTCCGTCGACCTTGGAAATGACCAGCGAAACCGGCCTGGAACTCGAGGACCCCCTCGAAGAAGACAAGGACTCCCCGGTGCCCGGCCTGACGCACCGCTATCCGGACCGCGTGTTGCTGGTGACCACGCATGTTTGCACGATGTACTGCCGGTTCTGCACCCGCAAGCGGGTGACCATGGACCGCGACGGTTGGGACGCCCCCAGCCACAACGACCAGCGAATGGTCGAGTACGTCCGCCAGCACAAGGAAATCCATGACGTGGTCGTTTCGGGCGGCGATCCGCTGTCGTTGCCCCCCGCCAAACTGCGTTGGTTCGTCAACGAGTTGGCGGCGATCGAGCACGTCGACGTGATCCGCATCGGGACGCGCGTCCCGGTGACCTTGCCTCAACGGCTGTTCGATCCAGATCTGATCGAGCTCTTGCGCCGGGCGGGTAAGATCTGGATTCAAACGCACTTTAACCACCCCCGTGAAATCACTCCCGAAACGGCCAGGGCGGTACGAAACCTGGTCAACGCCGGGATGCCGGTCAGCAACCACGCGGTTCTGCTCAAGGGCGTGAACGACTCGGTGCCCGTGATGCGCGAATTGATGCGGGGACTGCTGCGGATCAAGGTCCGTCCCTATTACCTCTTCCACTGCGACCCGGTGACCGGCGCCGGCCACTTCCGGACTTCAATTTGGAAGGGGTTGGAGATCATCGAGGGCCTGCGGGGGCACATTTCCGGCCTGGGCGTGCCGACCTACGTGGTCGACGGCTTGCACGGCGCCGGCAAGATCCCTCTGATGCCCAACTACCTGGTCTCGGCCGCCGACAACGCCGTGATCTTGCGCAACTACGAGGGCATGCTCTTCCGCTATGCCCCCGAAGACCGCGAGAGTGGCTCCCAGGCGCAGTATCCGTCGTTGGGTGTGAGCGGCTTGCTGGGAGGCCAGCAGTCGAAACTCATGCCCGAGGGAAACGCGCGCATGGCCCGCCGCGAGCAACATGCGGCAGAGTCGCCGATGGTCGCGGCCAACGGCAACGGCCATGGAGACGCCAACGGCAACGGCCATGCCCACGCCTATGGGAGCGGCAGTGTTCGCGCCAACGGCGACGCTGTTCGCGCCAACGGCGATGCTCATATTGATGAGACCGAATTCGTGGAACCGCTGTTGCCGGTCTTGGGCCGGATGTAGCGATCACCGCGATGCGATTGCGGCAACGAGTCCCATGCGAAACCGCGGACCCATTGGGGTCCGCGGTTTTCGTTTACGAGGCGTGAACGAGCAACCACCACTTACCCACTCACCACTCACCAAATGCGCATTGGCCTGACCTATAACGTCAAGACCACGTCCGCCTCGTCTGCGGCCGTCGCCGACGAAGAGGAAGAATTCGATTCACCGGAGACCGTGGCGGCATTGGCTACGGCGATCGAGCGGCTTGGCCATGAGGTTCTTCTGTTAGGTGATGGCGAACCAATGCTGCGCAAGCTGCTCGACGGTCCTCGGCCGGAGTTGGTGCTGAACGTGGCCGAGGGGCGCGGCGCCAGCCGCACGCGCGAGTCGCGTGTTCCGGCCGTGCTGGAAATGCTAGGCATTCCACACACCGGGTCCGACCCGCTGACGTTGGCCGTGACGCTCGACAAAGACTGCGGCAAGAGGCTGGTTCAAGCCGCCGGAATACCTACGGCGCCTTGGGTGCTGGTGGAGGAAGGAAACGTCGCGGCCGTCGAAGATCGTCTTGCCACCCTGACCTGGCCGCTGTTCGTGAAGCCGGCCTACGAGGGTTCCAGCAAGGGGGTCTTGGCTAAGAGCCTGGTGCACGATCGGGGTGAGCTCGACCAAACCGTGGGGTTGCTCTACCGCAGTTGCCGGCAGCCGCTGTTGGTCGAAGAATTCATCGAAGGGGAGGAATTGACCGTCGGCGTGGTCGGCAACCGGCCTCCCAAGGTGCTCGGAGTGATGCGGATTCTGCCGAAAGTTCCGCGGGAGGGACCATTCGTTTACGATTTGGAAGTCAAACGCGAATGGGAGCGATGTTTGCACTACGAATGCCCGGCGAAGATTTCACCTGCCGACACGGCCACGGTCGAACAGGCGGCACTTGCCTGTTGGCGGGCACTGGGCTGCCGCGACGTGGCGCGGTTCGACTATCGGCTGCGCGCCGGCGTACCTTATTTCCTGGAAGTCAACCCGCTCCCCGGCCTTTCACCCAAATCGGGCGACCTGGTGTTCATCGCCCGTTTCAACGGCATTGAGCACACCGAGTTGATCGGGCGAATCATCGACACCGCGCTGGAGCGGATCGAATGGGAAAGGAAGGCGGCGAGCGGGGGGCGTTAGCCCTCGTTGTTCTACATAAGTCGCGAGAGACGTATCGTCCCGTTCACGGGGCCTTCCGCGAAGCGGTCATGGACCCGGCATTCATGCCGGGGAAAACAGGAGCGGATTATTGAATATTTAGCCCCGTTCACGGGGCTTACCAATCGTCCGGCTTAAGCCATTCCGGAAGCCCCGTGAACGGGGCTGGAAGAGAACCAAGTTGCGCGGTTTGCGAACCCGGCGTAAACGCCGGGCCGAATACGGCTGCGCCGAAGCCCCGTGAACGGGGCAAAACAGCATCCCGTCGCGGCCAAAGATGTGTAGAACAACGAGGGCGTTAGTCCCCTGTTAGTCATGCGTTGTGTCCCGCGCGTTTCGACGCTCTGGGTTCCGATAGCGGCACCCGTATTCCCTCTCCCCTATTCCCTGTAACCTCATCCCTCCCATGCACGTCGCCATCCTTTACAACGCGCCGAGCCTTCCACCCGAGCACGCCGATTACGCCCAGGAGGCGGGCGTGTTGGAAGCGGTCGAAGCGGTCGAAGCCGCGCTCTCCGTTCTCGGACACTCTTCGCAGCGCCTTGCGCTCGGCCCCGATCCAATGACTCTGGCGGCGGAACTCGGGCACACGAAGGCCGACGTTCTGGTGAATCTGTTCGAGGGACTCCACGGCAGCGGGGCCGGTGAGTCGCAGGTGACCGGTTTGCTGGAGTTGAGCGGTCTTCCTTTTACTGGCACCGGCTCCGAGGGCCTGGCGCTGGTTCGCGACAAAGCCCGCACGAAATGGCTTCTGTTGGGGGCCGGCCTGCCGACACCAGCGTTTCAGCTCGTGACGGCTGACGAACAGGTGGACGTCGGGCGGTTCGAGTCGGCTTTGGCCGCCGGACCGTTGATCGTCAAGCCGGCCCACGAAGACGCGAGCCTCGGGATCGGGCAGGCGAGCGTCGTGACCGAGCATGCGTCGCTTGGATTGCAAATTGGCGAAGTCCGCCGCCGCTACGGGCCGGTGCTGGTCGAGCAGTTCATCTCAGGTCGCGAGTTCAACGTGGGGATCGTTGCCTTGCCCGAAGCTCAAATGCTTCCGCTGGCGGAAATCGAGTTTCCCAACGATGGCCGCGTGCCATGGAACGTGGTCACCTACGACGCCAAATGGGACCCCGGCAGCGTCGAGTACGACGCCGGCACGCCGGCGCGCTGCCCAGCCGACGCGGCGCCGGAGCTGGCGGCCGAAATCCAGCGAGTGTCGTTGGCCGCCTTTCGCCTGACCGGTTGCCGCGACTACGCGCGCGTCGATTTACGCGTCGATTCGGCGGGGCGGGTTTTTATTCTCGAGATCAACGCCAACCCCGACATCAGCCCCAGTGCCGGGCTGGCCCGCGCCATCCGCGTTTCTGGGCTTGGCTACGACGGTTTCGTCGGCGGGCTGGTCGAGACCGCGCGCCGGCGAAGGTAAAGCACGGCGGCATCCCATTGTGCGCCGCCGGCGCCGGTGGTAATCTCCGCGGGGTATCACATCAAGGTCGCAAAACGAAACGCCGGAGGGCCGGATAACATGGTGAGGCTCGTCATCGCGTCGATCGTGGGTGGTGTAATTGTCTTTGGCTGGGGAGCCGCGGCCCACATGGCCCTGCCGCTGGGCAAGGCGGGCTGGGCGTCGCTGCCCGACGACACGCGCTTGATTGAATCGCTTAAGCAAGCCGCGCCCAACTCGGGCATGTTTATGATTCCCGCTCGAGACTTCGAAAAAGTCTACACCGCCGAGGAGGAAGCGTCTCTGATGGCGAAGTACAAACAGGGGCCCTTTGCCATCGTTGCCTACACCGCCGAGGGGATCGATCCCATGTCGCCCCGAAATTTCGTGACGGAGTTCTTGAGCGGCGTCTTGGCCGCCGGCGTCGCCGCGTTGGCGCTTTCGATGGTAACCGCCTCCTACTTGAAGCGGGCCGGGGTGGTCGCGCTGTTCGCCCTGTTCGCCTGGCTTTCGCAGAGCGTGAGCTACTGGAATTGGTACCGCTTTCCCACGGATTACATCGTTGCCGAGGGAATCACCGAGGTTGTCGGTTGGCTATTGGCGGGGCTGGCGCTCGCCAAGATCGTGCCAGTCCCGCGCGTCTCGCAATCGCCCGTGTAGAAAGGGGAAAGGCGAGCTAAAGCCACTGAGGCGCCGAGAAGAAGAGAATGGCCGCGAGAAACACGAAGAGACACGAAAAACAGCGCAAGTAATTGCCGTGCGTTTTTTGTGCCAAACCATGGGGCGACGCTCCGATTCGAGTCACGTAGAAAACCGTGGCACTCCTCCGAAATCTCCGTGGCCAGGTTCGCCGACGGCGATTGGACTTTTTGGCAAGAAGATGAATGCCAGAAATCTTTCTGCCAATCATGTTTCTGCCCACTTCTGTTCGTCTGCTTACGAGGAGGTTGAAGCCACTGAGGCACCGAGAAGAAGAGAATGGCCGCGAGAAACACGAAGAGGCACGAAAAACAGCGCAAGCAATTGCCGTGCGTTTTTCTTCGCGGATGAAACCCGCCCATGGATATGCCGCGCGCGGGCAGGAATGGGGTGGTTTCCCCAACACCTATTGCTTATCGCCTGACACCCCTCATCACTCACCGCCCGGCAACGGCTTGTAACTCGGCGGAAAAAGCAGTAGACTCACCAGGAGCAACCGCTATCCACGTTGACGTAAGCTACGCAGTGGAAACGCCTTGCGCACCCCTAGCTCAATTGGATAGAGCATCGGTCTACGGAACCGAAGGTTACAGGTTCGAGCCCTGTGGGGTGTACTTCTTCCAACCCTTGCCGAATCCTGGAGTTAGGATACCTGCCTGCGTTGGGCAGAGCGGCCTTGAAGTCCATTTTCGAGTAGTACCCGGTACTACTCGCGATGGATGGAGAGTTCGCTTATGCCCACGCAACCCGGTTTTCCTGCCCCAAAATATCGTCACTATCGCCCCAAGAACCTGGGCGTCGTCCGACTCAACGGCCGTGATTTCTATTTGGGCGAGTACAACTCACCCGAAAGCCATGAGAGGTACTTCCGGTTGGTGGCCGAATGGTTGGCCAACGGCCGGCAAGTGCCAACCGGCACCAATGGTAACTGCCAGACTGAACCGGCACCACTTTCGATCAACGAAATGCTCCTGGCTTACTGGCGTTACGCAGAGGCGTACTACCATAGCAGCGACGGCCGTGCTAAGGAGTTGGCGGGCATGAAGGACGCCATCAAGCCGCTCAAGGAGCTGTTCGGGCTAACGCCGGCCTGTCACTTCGGTCCGAAGTCATTGAAGCTGGTTCGCCAACGGATGATCGACGCCGATATCTGCCGTAAGCAGATCAACAGCCGCATCAACCGCATCCGCCGGGTCTTCAAGTGGGCGGCGAGTGAAGAATTGGTCCCGCCGTCGGTCGTCGAGGGGCTGCGAACCGTCGCTGGGCTGGAACGTGGTCACACGTCGGCACGGGAATCGAAACCGGTCAAACCGGTCGCCAGGGAACATGCCGAGGCTATCCTGCCGTTCGTCTCTCCGCAGGTGTCCGCCATGATCCAACTTCAGCTTGTGACGGGCATGCGGCCGTGCGAGGTTACGATCATGCAGCCGTGCAACATTGATCGCTCAAGCGACGACTGGATTTACGCTCCGTCCCGGCACAAAACAGACTATCGCGGGCACGCAAAGTTTGTCCCACTTGGGCCTAGAGCCCAGGACTTAATCCGCCCTTTCCTTGATCGTGCCAGCGATGCCTACCTCTTCTCGCCGCAAGAGGCGGAGGAGTGGCGTAACGCGAAACGGGCCGTGAATCGAAAAAAGGATCGCAAGACGCGGATCTACCCCTGCGAGTTGCGGGCTCGCGAGCGGCGCAAAGTGGCGAGCAAGGGGCGCAAGTCGAAACGGCCGAAGCGGGAGCGATTCGACACGGACTCTTACCGCCGGGCCATCGCCTACGGAATCACGAAAGCCCACAAGGCCGGCATCGAGGTTCCCGACTGGCACCCACACCAATTGAGGCACACTCGCGCAACCGAGGTTCGCAAACGGTACGGGCTAGAGGGAGCGCAGGTCGCCTTGGGTCATCAATCCGCCAACGTGACCGAAGTCTATGCCGAACGCAATCTGGAGCTAGCGATCCGCATTGCCCGTGAATCGGGCTAAACCTTCGGTTCCCTACTGGTGAGCCCGCCGTGACTCGCGAGCAGGCGCAAGCGATGCGGACCCGCTGTAATCCGTACCGGCTGAAGATTAACCAAGTCCGCACTTCTATTGGCATGTTCGAAAGACCGCAATGAACAACCCGAGCAACCCCTTCGTCGCGGCATTTGACGTCGGTGTCTGTCTGAACAAATTGAGCTGGCACCTGCTGCAAGCCGTTGTTTGCTGCAGTAGGCAGCACGATAGGGCCGCCGCCGAGGTGATGACGAAGTTGGAGGTTCTGCTGGTGCAACTTTACCCCCAAGACCGCGGAGGACTGCTAAGAAAAAAGGTGGAAGAGGCCAGGATCAAATGGACAGGCTTCACGGATAACGAATGGTTTAATGAGATGGGATGGGACCTGATGTACAATCTCAACCTGACGCGAACCGACGAGGCACTTACTGAGGCGATTGATACGCTTGTCGAGCAAGTTCCCATGTACGATCGCGACGTCGAGCGGGAGCTGTGGCAAGAACTTTCATGCTTTCCGTCAATGCAAAATGCGCTGAACCTCGGCAAGTGTATCGACGAGGGGCGACATGTTCCGGGACAGCATGCGAAGCTGATTGTGCTCCAATCCGACGACGAAGAACCGTTGGCGCCGTCCAGAGGGCAGCCGACGGCAGCCGGAACTGGCCCCGCCATGCCGGCCGACAATGACTCGGAGTTCGGCCCCGTCCCGCGCCGACAAACTGGTCGATTGATCTACAAACCTAAAACATTAGAGCCAGGTGAAATTCGTCCCGCTGGCTCCTGGAAAACGGAGGTGCAGTTGCTGTGGCAGAGCGCCCCGATTGCGACCCCATGCCCCGAAGTCACGGAGGACCAATTGGGGAGCCCCGTCGAGTTACAGACGCTTGTGCAGAGACTTATTGATGCAGCACGTTGGGGGCTTTCAGAAAGGGATTACACGAGTTGGAACGGAGAAAACATAGACAATGAGTTGCCCTACGCGCCGGCAGGCCAAGAGGTTAATCCCCCAGTACCCCCATTTGTCTATGGTCGCCACGAAAAGGCCATTATGGACGCCCTCCGCGGAAAAGCACTCAAGAAGGATCAGCTAGCCCAAGTAGTTTTTAAGGGTGACAGTAGCCGCCTTTACAAACCCGGCGGCCTCAAAAGGCTTCGAGACAAAGGGCTCGTGGACAACCTACCCGGGCTTGGCTACTACCGGCTGGACGCTCCGCCACCCGGACTGACCCCCAATTTGCCCCCATATCCCCCTAACTAGCACCCGACGGCCACAGCTTTTGCGGTCAAAGTGGTCTCCACGCGATCAATCGTGATCGCAACTGCGCAATCGCAAGGAGACCTATTTCATGGTGCTCGATCTCAAGGCCGAACGCCTCACCTTTCGGCAGGCTGCCGGCCGTGTCAATGTCCATGTGGCAACCATTTGGCGCTGGACACTCACCGGCGTGAAGGGCCGCAAGCTGCCCACTTTTCTCATCGGCGGTCGCCGCTTCATCCTTTCTGCTGATCTCGACGCCTTTCTTGCAGGAAGCCAAGAGCAAACACCGGCGAACCTGCCCCAGCAGTGTGTAGATGCAGCCGGCGCCAAGCTCGACGTGTTGTTCGCCAACGCTTCCAAGGGCCGCTCGAAGCCCGCCGGCAATGGTCGTGGGGAGTGTCGCAATCATGAAGATCTTGGGCCAGTCCTTGAGAGCGAAAAGAACGCGGCGGAATAAGAAGTGCCACGGCCCGCGCCCCCTGATCGAGGCGCGGACTCGTGGCGAGGTCAACGATTTGTGTCTAAAGGGGCCATCACACGACAAGGAGACCTGACGATGATTCAAGTTCTGTCAACTGCCGGCAACGGCCAACGTGCTCAACGCCAAGCTCGACCAGCACCCGCTACTACCAACCGCCGTGGCGGCGGCACGTCCATCCTGCCCTCGGTCACGTTCCTGGGAGGGAGTTCGCGGGGCGGCACCTACGTCCTTCAGATGCACCTCTCGCAGCACATCTCGCTCTCTTTCGGCCGCTTCAAGAACAGCAAGGTGATCTCGCTGCAACCCGGCTCTTATATCTACATTGGGTCGGCGCTGGCCGACATAGGAGCGACATGTCTTGCAAGGCGCCTGGTGCGCCATGCGAGCCGGACTGGCGCGAAACCCCCGCACGTCATCCGAGATCACCTAGTCGCGGAGTTCCAGCGCGTGGGCCTTGGGCAAGGTGACCTGGTGCCGATGGCTGGCAAGCACCTGCGGTGGAACATCGACCATTTCCTCGATCACGAGTGCGTCGAGTTGGTCGGGGCCTGTGTCATTCGAAGTCCTCGCAGGATCGAGCGCGAGGTGGGGCAGCTCCTGCAAGACGACCCGGCCACGGTCGTCTTTGAGCGCGGCGTCGGCGCGAATGACCTGGCCGGCAACACGCACTTGCTTCGTGTCGAGAGTGAGACGTTTTGGTCGGAGCTGCCTCGAAAGCTCGGGAAGCTCATTTCCATCACGTGATAGCGGCTTTGGCTCGGGGGCCGCGCTGGCAGCGGGCCGCGCGGTCCCCGGCCCTTCCACTTTCAAAATGGAGTCACTTGATGAAGAAGGAACCTGAACCAGTCTCCGGTCTCGATGGCATTCCCATCGCTGCCCAAAGGAAACTCACCGAGGCCGAATTCGATTCGCTATTAGTCCATGTCCTTAAATGCCCCGGTTTCTTCGAAGAGGCAATTCCCTATCTCAGCATGAAAGGGATTCGCGACCGCGGCGCGGAGTTGATCGTGCAGGCCTGCAAGGAGCTCGTCGCGAAGCATGGCGACGACGTGACTGGCGATGGATTCCCCGAGCGATTCAAACACGAGCTTCGGCTTGTCGCTGAACTCGACCGAAGCGGCACCGACCGAGAACTTGTGGCAAAGATGTGCTCTCCGAACGGAAGGGTCGCCGCCGCTTTTGCGCTCGACCCCAATGAGCTCCAGATCGACGACGCACGGGCGCTGCTCATGCAGTGGTTTAACGAATTCGAAGTTGTCGGAGAGCTCGAACAAATCGTACACGATCTCGGTAACGGGGGCAGTGTACCTGCGAATCTCGAAGAGATCGTCGGGCATCTTATTCAGCGCAGTCACGACCTGCAAAATGTCACGGATTCGGCGATCACAACCATGGCCGATGATTGGGACGAGCACCAGCAACGGCTTGAACAATTTCGCGGAAAGGAGTTGATCGGACTCAGGACAGGGCTGCCACAGCTTGATCAACGGACGCTCGGATTGCGGGGTCTCATGTTTTTGTGTGCGCAGCCGGGGGCCGGCAAGACGACCCTGTCGGCCGTTCAGATCGCGCTTGGGGTCTGCACCCACGCCGCCGAGAACGACTGCGTGGTCATCATCCTAAGCCTCGACATGAGCCGATTCGACCTCTACCGCAGGATTAATTGCAATCTTGCTGATCTCGATTGGCGGTTTTTGATGTTCGGCTCGTCGGAGCGTTCCCGCGACGTGGGTTCGCATTTCAGCATGGCTGACGAGGCGCAGCTGCACGCGGCCAACAAATTGCTGCGTGACAAGGGAATCGGAGAGCGAGTGCTCATCCTCGACCGCGAGATCATCGGCGACTCCATTAACGCACGAAGTCTGGCGACCCTGATTCGCAGAATGAAGGACAGGGTGGGCGCAAAGCGCGCATTGCTCATCGTTGATTATGCTCAACTCTTGCCGGTGCCGGACGAGATCACGAAGCGCGGTGATCTGGCTGTGGATCGTCACCAGATTCGTACCGTGCAACAGGTCCTGGAACTCACACGGACGAAGGATGACCCGATCGGCGATGTGGCGCTGGTGATCAGCGAGGCGCGCAAGTCCCCGGCTTCGAAAGGGAAGGAAAGTAAGCCCTGGGCCGATTCAATGTCGGACTTGATGGGAAGCGCGCGACTCTCTTACAGCGCGGACGCCGTGTTGCTGTATGGCGAAATGAACGACACGGACTTGGGAAAATACTATGTTGCCAATGCGATGGCGCGTACCAATCCGCGCCAGCACCGAGAGGACCTTCTCAAAGACGGCATCGTCCCGATCACGTTGAATCTGGTGAAAGCCAGGGACGGGATGCGTCGAGGGCGGTGGGGCGCCGAGTTCCATTTTCGCACGTCACAATTCGTAGAGCTTCCCGACCCTAACACGTTCGGCGCCAGCAATTCTCCCTCCGGCTTCCACTTGGTGCCTCCCGCCGACGACCCTCCCCTTCCACCCGACGGCCCGGGCCACGCCGCCAAGCCCAAGAAGGCCATGGCGAAAGCCGCAACGGCGACGAAGGCGAAGGCTGCGTCAGCGTCGAAGGCCAAGCCCAGCAAATGCGCGCCGAAGAAAAGTTCCAAGGCGAAGCCACGTTAGGAGGTGCACATGAGCAACGATTCGATGTCAGTTGTCGATGGTCGGTCGCCGTTCGAAGCGGTGTTGTCCGACACGTTAATGATCGACTCACAACAAGCAAACGCATTTCGCGCTCTGGGCACTAGACGCCAGCTATTTGGCGGCGTGAGGAAGTGGCCCCACGTTCATGCTGCCATGGCACGACACTCCGCGCTGTTCAAGCGAAAAAACGGCGAACAGCGTTGGTTAGCGGCTGGTGGCGTTTTCGGTCGTGACGGCAAACCAAGCTGCGATCCGATGTCGAAGCTTGCGACGGAAGTCGTAGGCCAACTTGCCGACGATCCTGGTGGATTGCTGTGGACGGACCACGACGGTCGCAACTGGGCGGTGCGATTGGTGCCGGCTGGGCCGCGGGACCCCGGAACGTTCTTGGGCTTCGCGATAGAGTGGGGGCATCTTGACAGTCGGGGCGTACCCCAAAACGGAGCCCGCCGGCAGTTGGCAAACCGCCTTGACGGCCTTTCATTCGGTGGCCACGCGGAGCAACTCCTGCACGCGATCCATTGGGCAGTGATGTCGCAAAGGCGATCGGTGGTTGTGATGCCAGACATCTTGCTCGCGCGGGTGGTCTGGGGCGGCCGAAAATTGCACTGGCCAAGGGACTGGCGGCAAGAACTGTTTCTCACTTTGCGGTCATTGACCAATTTGCACTCGGAGGTGTTGCGCGTGGCTGGGGGTTGGCGGCCCCGGCTTGGTGAACATAGTGTCGCCGTGGCGCATGTCGGCCAATTGTGGGTCACGCGACCGGAGGAGGAGTATTGCCGGCCGGCTTGCCCAATGTATGGCCGCGAAGTCCACCACCACCATTTCGTAATTCAGCCTGGACTTGGCTTCCTGGGGGTTCTTGAGAAGTTTGC